>Ga0206682_10000519_pt1 | contig 42173 bp, 56 predicted proteins | sample M240m12015metaG_FD_155444 | JGI IMG/M metagenome (GOLD analysis project Ga0206682, IMG submission 155444) | Ammonia-oxidizing marine archaeal communities from Monterey Bay, California, United States - M2 40m 12015 | ecosystem: Environmental > Aquatic > Marine > Intertidal zone | place: USA... | reverse complement strand
GCTCTACGTCAGTAACGTTTCCTTTTTGGTCATACATAATCCTGTTGTTCACAACTTGTTCTGGCAAATCTTTAGCCTCATTTATATATTTCATTTATCACCATTCCTTATGTAATTAATCTTTTGTTCTCTCGTCATATTGTGTATCTTCTTTACCTGTGCTTTCTGAGCGTCTGATACTCTCTTCTTTTCTTTAGCTTCAGCTGTTCTTCTCTCAGAAGCTTCCACCATGTCAGTCTTGTTCCACTCAACTCTGGTAATTTGTCTGCCATCTGGCATCGTCTTGTGACCTTCGTTGAATCTTTTCTCAGCTATTCCATGCTTTGTAGTTGGTTCTCCACTCTTTACACAGGCATGAATGCCACCATAAAGCACACGCTCTAAGCTGTTCTTTTTACATTGGGGACATTTAGTAAGTGGCTCATCCTTCATAGATTGATAAACATCTTCCATAAAATAATCACACTTACCACATTGATAATCGTACAACATTAACCTTCCAGTGCATATAGCACTGCTCCTATGATTCCATTTCTCTGTATATCATGATACGCTAATTTTGAGATTCCAACACCATTAATATTTGATAATCTTTGGACGCAGAAAGCAAGCCCATTATCTCTAAATATATCTGTCTGCTGGTTATCACCATTTATAAGCACTTTAGAATGCTTGCCCATCCTCGTTATGAACATCTTAATCTGTTCAAGCGTACAGTTCTGAGCCTCGTCTAATATCATGTATGAGTCATGAAATGTAGAACCACGCATGGTTTCTAGTGGCTCAAACTTAATCCTACGCTGGTTAAAATAATAACCAAACTTTTCACGACCAAGGAAGTGGCGAAGGTTTTCTTCCATAGGCTGTAGGTATGGTTTGATCTTGTCGTTTAGCTCTCCGGGTAAAGACCCAAGGTCTCTACCAGTACAAACTAGAGGTCTGGTTACAACTACTGTATCTATTTCATCCTTGAGTAGTTTCTGTGCTGCAACGCCAGCAGCAATAAAAGACTTACCAGTACCAGATGGACCTGTACAAAATACAACATCGTTTTCTATAATAGATCTTATATATGATTTTTGATTAGAAGTTTTAGCCTCTAAGACTACAGGTTTAAATTCTTTCTTTTCTTTACGTTTCTTACGATTGCTCTGTGCATGTGCTGCGACCATTTAAGCCTCCTTAGCGTCCAGTAGATCCAAAGCCTGCTTTATCTCTTGATGAAGTTGTTAAGTCCTCTCTTAACATTAAAGATACATTGGGGATTTCTTGGAAAACAATTTGTGCAATTCTGTCACCCTTCTTTATTTCTACGTCCTCATCAGAAGTATTATAAAGACATACCATAACTTCACCCCTATAGCCAGAGTCAATAACACCAGCTAGTACATCAATACCTTTCTTGACTGACAGTCCAGACCTAGGCCAAACTAGACCTGCCATATTGTCAGGCATCTCTAGAGAGATTCCAGTTTTGACTGTTTGTCGCTGCTTGGCAAAGACCCAAGCTTCTTCATCAGCGAATACGTCAAACCCAGCATCTGTTCTGTTGGCTTTAAAAGGCATCTGTGCTGTTTCAGTTAACAGTTTATAAGAGACAAATCCCATCATTTCTTTCTCCTTGAGTTTGCCTGACGACCATTCCGTTTAAAGGTAAGGCAACAGCCCAACCAATCGGGTTAAAGGTAATCAGGACTTATGTTTGTTTGCTATGGTTGCACATAGTTTAATAAAGTAATTTTGATCTAACTTGTTTTTCATTAGGTTTACATGCTTATGAACCCATTGTACGTTTCCTCTTATGTAGCCTTTTGTGCTATCTATTCTATCTAGTGAGGCTGTATGGTCTTTCCCTTTATAATCAATTGTTATTGGCTGTCCAGATAAAACACATTTACCTTCTTGCTCTTCGTATAATTTCCAAATATATTTCTTTGTAATGTCAAACTTTATCTTTCGTCTTCCCTTTGATCCATCAGCACCTCGTCTTATGTTGTCAAAGTAGTCACCACTAATGTCACCTACTCCTGTCCAATAAGGACTGTCCTTGCCTTTAGGCTTACAGCATTGTTTACATCCTTTGCTATTGCCTTGTCGTATGTGTGTTGCGTATACGTCTTTCTCTGCACCACATTCACACTTACATCTCCATACAGTATGACCACTTCTCGTACCTTCTGTCCTATATAATACAGTCCACTTACCCATTTGTTTACCAGTATAGTCTATAAATCTTCCCATTGTTGCCTCCTTTATGTATATCTCACACTATCTTATACACAAAAAGGAAGCAAATGTGTTATAAAACTTCACATTGACCATTAGCACATGAGAGTTCCTGTACAGGGTTAACATTATTCTGTTGCTCTAGAACCTGAGTGTAGTCAACGTCTTTATATTCACGTTGGATATCTAGCCACTCTTTCCAGTTATATACATCCTTCATGCAATAAGTAAGCTTTTTTAAATCTCCATCCATATATTTATCAGCAAACTTCTGACACTTATTTTGATACTCTCTCTTATCTTTACCCTTGAGCTTTGTACCAAAACCTAGAAGGCTATCACATGCTGCCCACAGGTTGTCCTCAAAAAGAGAAATGCCTATTTCAATAAGACCACTGACAAACATACAAGCGTCACCATAGTGATGAATCTGCTCGCTAGGTAAGTAAACGGTTGTGAATGGTGCTTGAGCGTAATCCTTATCACCAGCGATTGGCAATAGAGAAATACCACAGAAGTGCTGACGATTAGCATAGATGTATTCTGTAACCTCATCCCATTCTTGAGGCATAACATTAATTGTATTAGATACATTGTGTGTTAGCCAAGGTTGGGTACATTGTTCAGGGTTCTTTCCTGACTCAACCCATGCACATTGCGTACTTTTTACATACTCAAGCAGGTCAATAGCACCCAATTGGTTCTTAATTTTAGCACCATCTGGAACCTCTACGCAAAAGGCTACAACGTCATCAGTGTCGTTGTTAGACCATACTGACTCTTCACATGCTCTAGGATTTACTTCTCTAAAGTACTGATAGATTGGCTCCATCTTGTTTGCTTGTACTCTACGAATGTATCTCTTAGCATGGTGAGGGTGAATGCCAGATGACGTACCAAGAATACAACTTGACGTACCCTCTGGCTTAACACAGGTAGTTCGTGCAGCTTGATTGACACCAATTAGTCCTGCTACTCTCTTGTTGGTTTCTCTGACTATCTCAGCACCTTTCTTTTGTACCTTTGGATCAAGACAAATCTCATGCTGTTCCATGACTCCTGTCATTGACACTCCAAGTAGAGCCTCACGACTAATGATTCGCTCTGACACTTCGCCAAGATATGGGAACTGGGAGAATCCAGCCTGTAGTGTACCAATGGTTGCAGCAGCTTCACAAGCTTCGTAGAATTCTTCTTCAGTTTTAACCTTAGCACAATTAATAGTAGATAGATTACATGCCTGCCATCCTGTCTTACCTGTCTTTTCATCTACAGGCCACATGCCAATCTCTACGCAGGGGTTTACAATCAACTCTGTAGAGTCAGACCATACGAATCCGGGTTCCCCAAACTCTTTGACTGACTGCATGAGAGTAGAGAACTCTTCCTCTGTAGTCTCACCACGTAGAAGTAGTGCAGAGTTATTAGATCGTCCACGCTGTGGATTGTCAATAAACCATGATCCAGTTTTGGCTTTTGCCATCTCTTCATCGTCAGGAGAGAAGACACAGATGGTAGCACTACGTCTGACACCACCACTAATTACAGCGTCAGCACCATACATTACGATATCATACGCATCAATAGGTTTAAGTTTCCTATCTCCTGCCTTAATTGCTCTGTCAAGGGTCTTCTTGATGCTTGTAAGAGCTTTTCGCAGCGGATCTGGTCCGGGAGCCTTACCTCCGCTAGACTTTAAATATGAGCCTGCTGAACGTATTTTAGAGTAATCAAAAACTACAGTCTTTCCAGTATATTCTGGGAACAGATTGCACTTGGAGAAGTAACTGGACACCAGTACACCTACAGCGTCTGACCAGCCTTCAATTGAGTCCTCAATGACAAACTTCTTTGTCCCTGACTTCTCTTTTACCAGCTTTGGTAGCTTGGCGATGTGATGCCTTTGAACAGAAAAGCCAGTACCACAACCACAGAGTAGGAGGTACATACATTCTTGAAAGAACTTTGGTCTATCTACATATGAAGAAATACAATTATACATTCTAGCATTGTGTTTAAACACTGGCGATCCACCAAACTGCAACGCTCTCTGAGAACCTAGAACCCTCTTCTTTCTCATGCCTTCATAGGCTTGTTCAATAACTCGTGCGATCTCTGCTACTGGAGGAGGGGTTGTCTCTTGATGTATGCTACCACCCACATACTTATCAAACATCATTTGCTTGACCCTATCAACTGACTCGCCCCACGTTTCCCTTCTTAGCTTACCTGCGTCCCATCTTGCATACTTAGATACGAAAGTATAGTTCATCAGTGATTTAATTGACATAATTGACAGACCTCATATTGTAAAATTACTTATTGATTGAATAAATCGTCTAAAACTCTATGCACTACCCAAGAAATTATAGCTGGGAGTATTACTGTTATAAGAACAAAAGTAAGAAATACAGAACTGTATTCTTTTTCAACTTCTTCTTTAACATTTTCTCTAACAAAATCAGCACATTGACTTCTTAATCTACTTCTTTCTGAACGATTAGCTTTAGAAAACTCAACGCCACCAGCTGTAGATATTGTACTCCATTCCCTAGCATATTGCAAACATTTCTCAGCAATTTTTTGCTTATTCTTGTCAGAGAATCTTCCCTTAATCTCTGCTTTGATAGTATCATCATCATCTCCAAACTTAATAGACGGTATATTTTTAGACAAGAAGTCTAATACAGTCTCAGTATCATAACCAAAATTAATATCTGGAAAATTTTTCAGCTTAATACTGCCTGAGTCTTTCCCAAACATAACTCCCTCAATGTATACATAGAGTGTTATAATCTTTTTTACTTCTGCTCTAGGAAAATTATTCCCAAAGTCTATAGTAGTTCTACCTCCTGCACTGGCGATGTTAGCCACTAATGGACTCTGGCATTTTACTGTCAATCCATTGACTGAATAGCCCTCTTCACTAAATATCTGAAATAAAAGATCACTAATAACTTGTGGTGACATATTATATTACCCCTAAAGATTTGGCTGGATGAGCGTCCAAGACACTCCTAAAAAATATTCGCTAAGTTGTTGCTTTTCCGTAAGAGTCAAATTATGATTTTCTTCACCCATGATTTCTCCAAGCAGCTTAACTATCTCTTCTGCTAGGCCATCATATTTATCTACAAGACTACCTTTAAAAAATGTCTTACCAGCTAATGCATAAACATCATTTACTTGTTGGCTAGTTGTCTCATATCCTTCAACCCTTTTAGCAAACTCATAATTAAATATAGCAAGTTTTGCTTTGTCTGTAGGGTCTGTAACCAAATCAGAAAATATTTTAACTCTATTCTTTACTGTTTCAGTAGGTGTATCAATGTTTAATATTTTCTCTGGAGGTTTTGGCTCAGGAGTTGGGCTTGGTCTATCCAAAAGATCTAGAAGACCACTGCCAAATACTGCATAGAGTAATAATACAATTGCTATAATATTCTTCATGTTTATACTCCTAGTCTTCTGTGTTTAGTAGAGGAAATACCTCGTCAATTTTTTCTACAGCCTCTGTCAATCCATAGGCTTCACATTGATTTCTCAGAGTGTGCCAAGAATCAACAATTTCTAAGAAAGTTACTTCTTCTACCTCTGGTACTGTAGGTACAACCTCTGGTTTAGGCTTAGGCATAGGTATAAGATCTGTTACTAATGTAACGATCTTTGAATAATTTATACTTGAAAATAGTAGTGAGGCAGCAATGACAACAGCTACGATTCTCAATAGGGTTTCTGTGTCTAGTTCCATTTATTTCTCCAATAAAAGAGGGTTTACAAATTGTTTTCCATGATAAGGACAGGGTGTCACATGTCCATCTCCCTGTTTAATTACTCCAGTTCCTTTACAAATACACTTCTTTGGGTCTGGATCAGGCCCAATTGGCACAGGTGCAGGATCAGTTCCATATACTTCTTTCTCTGCTACGTTGAAAGAATATTTTACATCTTTTTTCCATTGCTCTACATATCCTTCGTACATCTTTGCAATAGAGTCATCAGGAGTTGTATAGGTATCATTATTAGCACCACTGTTCCAAGATTTACTACCTTCTACGTCAGGGTGAATAGCAACGCCTATAACTATAACTAAGATTCCAGCTAAAGCAAATTCTAAAAACTTCCTCATGATGGACCTCCACCATCTACAGCATTATAATAACCAATGTTATCAAATCTGCTTGTATACGATGACTCCAAGGCTTCATATGTTAAGCTTGTGTCAAAGTTTACAAAATTACTATCAGTACTTGTGCTTACTGTAAAAGATTCACCAGTTGGAAAGCAAGAACAAACAACGCTAGCGTTTGTTGCTACTTCTCTGGATGTATCTGGATTAGTGACCACATCTGTTGTTGATACGACTGCCATATTATTCTCCTTATTAAGGGACCATTCTATTATACTAGTTTATGTCACAAAAGACACAAAATTTTTAATTATGTAAGTGGGTATGTAGTTACTCCAGTATTATCTATAACACGTTTTCTGGTATAGCCATCAGTGTCTGTGGTTATTTCAGCCTTGAGTGTTGCCGGAGTCCAGCCAAGCATTAGAGTTTCATCGTCATCACTAACGATACCCGTGGTTGTTGTGCCATTCTGAGACCTGATTTCAGGTCTTAAGTTAGGGTCAGCATTCTGAGCTATCACTGTAATTGGTACATCAGCTTCCACGTAACCCGGATTTAATTGACCATCAAGCAGTACAACACATGGGTCTCCGGGGAATCCCGGCTCATTTGCCACAATTCCAGCAGTAGGAATGAATTGATCTTCAGGAGTTGAGGGTGCTATGCCTTCACCAGATGCTCCCCTGTTCAGAGGTACAGTATACTTTAGTACAGCTTTGCCTGTCGCTGTATCCCATTCATAAACTTTAGCCGTTCCTGTGGACGTACTTCCAATAGCTACGCCTGATCCACCTCCATCACTAGAGTCATGAATAAAGAATGGCTGTGCTACAACTTGCGACATAGCAGCTACGGGTATCATGGCACTGGCTTCAAGTCCAGCACTGTCTGCACCTGAGTAAGCAGAGACAAGACCATTAGCCATTAGCCTAGTACATCCACGGGGTTCATAATCTGAATCGCTGGCTCCTGTAGAACCACTTGCATCAAAGTCTACTGGGGAACCCGGATTAACTACGGGAAAATCTCCGGTGACTCCATCACGTACATAATATTTTGAAGTAGTGTTTGCATAAGGTGCGGACACAAAGCCAGACCTAGGCCAAGTTATACCATCATTAGTAAGTGGCATAATGAGTCTAGCGTCAAAGAACCTTGCATCGGCATCGTTTGGGCCTGCGGGGGTAAGTGGAGCATTACTTCCCATGCGAGCCTGTATAGCAGCCATCACTGGGCTAGTAGCATTAATGATGTATTCTCCATTAGCATTAGTATAAAAGTAGCATAACTCAAAAGGTGCTAGCTCTTTTGGTTGTTGATCTGAGACTAGCGAGCCATTAGGTCTGATGAATGAAACAATAGAAGGCAAAGGTCCATTGCATATAATAACCTGACCTGTAGAACCACCACTTCCAATGAAACTCTGAGAGTCACGGAAAGCATAAAGAAAAGTAGAAGTGAACGATAGACCTAAACTCATTAAAGGCATAGGGCTTTCGTTACTACCAATTACTTGTTCTCCCATGCCATAGAAGCCCTGAGTAGATGTTATAATTGCACCAGCAGATAAACCTGTAAAACATATAGGCTCACCCTTACCCATAAATTCTCTATATAATACATTGCTAGCTGAATACTCGGCACCGTTAGTATAAACTTCAACAACGTTACCATCACCTAATGAAACGCCTTGTACTTTCCCAGTGCTTGTTGCTGCTACAGCGAGTACTGTTTTAGCTGGTTGACCAGCAGCAGCAAGTAGTCCTTGTTCTACATTGAGACCTGCACCCTTAGCAAAGGCTAGTGCGTTTTCGTCTGAACCACCAGAGACAGGATAAGGCACAAAAACTTTAGTGTCGCTACCAAGAGTAGCGTAATTGTCTGGATCAGAAGATATTTCGTTTGGTCCTGCTGGACCCTGCTCTCCCTGTGTGCCTTGTAGTCCTTGTGAGCCTTCTGGTCCTGTCAATCCTTGTTGCCCTTGTGGGCCTGCTTCTCCCTGTGGTCCTGTTGGGCCTTCTGCACCATCTATTCCTGCTGTCCCTTGTGGACCTTCTGCACCCTGAATACCTTGTGGACCTTGCTCTCCTTGCACACCTTGTAATCCCTGCGGTCCTTCTGCACCGTCTTGACCATTCACTCCAGCTGGACCTTGATCTCCTTGATCACCTTTCTCACCTTGTATTCCCTGTATGCCTTGTGAACCTGCTACTCCATCAATTCCATTAACTCCATCAACTCCGGGTTCTCCCTGTGGACCTCTTGGGCCTTCTGCTCCATCTGCTCCATCTGCTCCAGCAGCACCCATTGGGCCTTGAGGTCCAATTTCTCCACGTATGGGACCAGTATCTTGCCACTCTGTCCCATTCCAAATTACTCCATCTCCGGGATCATACTCTATTGGTCTACCTGCTGGAGTTGGATTAGGTAGTATCCATATATCTTCTTCAACTGGGTTGTCATCTGGAGGCCAAGAGGTAGCAGTGCCTTTCATATTTAATCCACCAGTGTCTCCCTTTGGGCCTTGTATCCCTTCTGCACCTTGTGGACCAAGCGGTCCAGTGGAACCGTTTGTACCTGCTGGACCTTCTGGCCCTTGAATACCTTGGATGCCTTGACTGCCTTGTGGACCTGCCTCTCCTGCGTCACCCTTGTCTCCTTTTGGCCCTTGAGTTCCAGCCGCACCCGTCTCTCCAACAGCACCGTCTTGACCATTGACTCCTGCTTGACCCTGTTCTCCAGCTGGACCTATTGGGCCTTGAATTCCTACTGGACCTTGTGGTCCTTCTGAGCCTGTTAAGCCCTGTACGCCTTGTGGTCCTATTGGTCCTTGCTCTCCGTCAGCACCTGCTGGACCAGTTGAACCTTCTGGACCTTGCACTCCTGCTGGTCCTCTCTCTCCATCAATACCTGCTAAACCTTGTGGTCCCTGAATTCCTTGCGGGCCTTGCTCTCCGTCAGCACCTGCTGGTCCTTGTTCTCCCGGAACTCCTTGTGGTCCTACAACAACATTATTATTATCAGGAGGAATTATATAAGGAGTAGGAAGATTTGGGTCTGGTTGTTCTTCTGTAGCTAATGACCATAGAGAGTCAATCTTTTTAATATTAGTTTTTGTTAAATCGTGAGTACGTTCTTCCCAAGTATCTACACCGTTTCCAAACTTAATCTCGCCTGTGTCAATGTCAAAACCAATCTCTCCCTTTTTTAGGATTGGGTTATCTTCTTTCCATTCTTGGGATGTTCCACGGCGAATTTTAAAATTTTGTTCTTTAGGCATTTTCTTTGACTTTCTTTTGGTTTATTTTTGCCCATAGTAAGTTTCAGGAACCTTGGTTGATCCAAGATATACAGCAGTTATGGTATTGGAACCAATTTTAAGTGTCATGACTCATTCCTTATGTTAAAAAATATAAAGTATTATTATCATAACTAGATAGATTGTCATAATCTGATTGAGACATTGACACAATGTTTGTTACCCTAGTAGAGTTAGGAATACCAGCTGTGTTACTGACTACAGAATTGGCTGGCCCACCTCCGCCACCGCTAATTGAAGCTAAGTTATTGTATTCACTTGAACCATCACCTACTTTGAGAACATTAGTATCTGTTTCAAATGCTGGCTCTCCCTGTTCTAATACTGGATTAGCTGTTAATAGCTCACCAGAAGTACCTCTTCGTAGTTGAATTCTACATTTTTTAGACATGTTATTTTACCTCTTATGTTTATATACCAAAGGGTTTTGTAGTTGGGTTGAAATTTTCTTCGTGATCATATCTGACAATATCTGATACTCTAAATTCATCTATATCAAAGTCGTAGAAATTATTACCAGAGGCAAATATTATATTATCTATAAGATATGTTGAGTCATCTCTACCACTAGATATAAGATTACCATTGTAGAACATTCTAACAACCTCGTAACTTGAAGGATTGTCTGCTGCACCACTAGTTCTAGTGATAGCAATATGTGCAAAGCCATCTGTAATTTCGTTATTTATGTCACACACTTTGATGTCAGCATCGTTTGTTGTGCTGTTATGTTTGTATAGGGAAAAACTGTAATCAGTAGCATCTGAGCCTTGATATGACAACTTCAATTTATCTTCACTACCACCTCTAAGAGCAAAAATCCTTGCTTCTGGACCTTCTCCGTTTTGAGTATTGGTGTAGTTTCTTGGGTTGAAGAAGAATTCAATAGTGAACTCTGCTGGTAGCGTAATCCCATCACTGTTGCTGTATCTTGCACCATCATATTGATAAAGCCTTAGAGCCTCTGCGAATTCTCCAGCAAGATATCTAGTTGCGTTAGTGTTGAAGAATGTCTCAGGACTACGTGGTGGGAACCCTGAGATATCATCTAGACCACTATTGTCTAGGTGAGAATAGAAGACAACTGAAGAGAAGTCAGAATCAATAGCTTCTACTGGAGATACTGGTTGACTACTCTCTGTAAACTGCCCAGTGCCAGTTGCGTTCTGACCAGCTACTCTTACGAGGTAGCTATCACTATCATTAAGACCATCAATTATATAAGTAAACGTAGTGCTTTGTTCTGTGTCTCTAGCTGCACCAATATAGTCTTCTGTAAATTTATAAGCCAGTGCGTTATCAGAATAAGTAAACCATGAAGCACCACTATCAGAAGAATACTCTACTATATAATTAGTAATTGCTTCCTCATATGCAGTAATGTGATCCCAAGTTATAGCAAGTTGTCTGTGACCTACTAGATTGCTAGTGCTTGCATTTTTAACTTGGAAGTTAGATAGGGCGTTAGGATAGAAGGCGAAGACTGTAGCGAAAGAATGGCTTGCTCCAGCGTAGACATTTTGCCATCTGATTGTATTGTCAATCCTTGTAGCACTAGACCTACTTGTGTTGTCGCCAAGACCTAATTGTCCATTCTGATTATCACCAAATGACCAGACATACTTAGAACCATCTACAAACAATGTATGATCTCCACCAGCATCTATGTTTTTAATATTAGACTCTGGTAATCTGTATGGGAAATTTCTACCATCTGTATCACCAGCACCAAGCTGGCCCTTGTGATTCTTACCAAAAGTAAGCACTTGGTCTGTGCCAGTTAGCACAACGCTGTGGTTTGCTCCAGCACTTACCTTAACTGGATTATAAACTGGTTCTGAGAAGTAGAATATATTTTTACCAAGATATCCATTATTCATAGTATAAACACTAACCTTATCAAAGTCTCCTAATACTCTAACATATACATCGCCTGAATAAAAATCATACTTACCATCAGCTGTAGTGTCGTTTAGTATTCTACAACCCCTTTTGCTATCTCCACTATATGTAATTTTGTCTTCTTTACCACCATTTAATATAGCTATTGGGTTATCTGATTGTACGTTTCGTATTCTGTAAAGACCACTCCTGTATTCAGGATCATTGCTTAATAGGTCTTCAGTAGCTGGCTGTAGTATGTATTTTTCTTTTTCACTAAAACTACTAAAGTCGCCTGTCTTTCTAAAGTACATATTACCAAAGCCATCTTCTCTGTAATACATGACAGGTTCAAACTCTATGTTGTTAGTGTCAACAATCTGGGAGAAGTCAAAGGACACTGGAACTATAAGGTCTGAGCTTTGAATAGCACCACCTATACCAAGTTGACCATCTGTATTATCTCCAAATGTAAATACTGTAGGATCAGATGTTGGTATTACCCCATTCTCGTCATACTCTCTACCAATTGCTAATGAATGATTCTTTCCAGCAGCTACCTGTGAGAATGCTATCTCGTCGTTGGCATCAATTAGTCTATTATTTAAAGAGTCTAGCTTCTTTACGCCTCTTGGAAATAGTACGTTCTCGTTTTCGCCAGAAGCATTCTGACCAAAGTTACCCTGACCCCAAGCGTACAGACCTGAATTTTGGACACCAGCAGAATGGTGATTGCCTGCACCTATGCTCAACCAAGTACTATTAGGGCTTTGATAATGAACAATCTCATTAAAATTATCCATGTTGTCATTGAGTGATTGTATAGATATTCTTTGATAGTCACCAGATACATCAATCTCTACAGTACCTGAATAATATTGTTGATCAGCTATGGTGGCTTCTAACACATCTCCACTATAAGCTACAAGTTCATTTCCTCCTTGTGGAATATAGTCATCATCGCTGGGTCCAACAAAGAAGTGATTGACATGGGTTGAGTCTTTAACTGAATTGGGGCGTGAGATTGTAACTGTGATAGGATTAGAACTAGGAATTCCAGTTATCTGATATAGTCCAGAATTAGCTACAAATTTATATTTATCATTATCTATGTCGTTAAGAGTAAAGGAAGTGCCATTTGTCCCATTCCCTGTGAGCCTGTCTAGGTCTGCAAAATAAAATTGTTCTCCAACAAGAGTAAATTTGTTTCTTCCCTGTACGTCACCTAAGCCTAAAGCTCCATAGCTTCCATCTCCACAGGAGAATAGATTGCCACTTGTGTCAATGGCTAGTGAGTGATACGACCCTGCTGATATATGGCTCCACTCAGCGTTGTCGCTATAAAGACTTCCATCATTAAAGAAACACTCAGTTACTTTAGTGAACTGAAGTTTATTAGTGCCAGCTCCATGATCCCCCAGACCAAGCTGACCATAATAATTATATCCTACACTGTGGAGTTCTCTATCAACATCAATGGCAAGAGTGTGGTAATTACCACCACTAATCTTAGTCCACTTTTTGTTGTTATCAAATATAAATGTAGGATCTTTTCTATCTGTTCTATCTCCTAGTGCTAGTTGACCAAACTCATTGAAACCCCACGAAAACATATCGTCCACAATAGGATCAGGAGTTGTCGTTGTTGTTACAGTGATGGTTGGTATGTTAAGAAGATAGCTAAAGATAGTAAGCTTTGCACCACTCTGTGCTAATGAGAACGCTCCATTAGAATTGTCAGTATTAGTAAATACTATGGACACCTCATTCACAGAAGATACGTAAGCATACCTTAAGTCTATATGCTCAGGCAGGGGAGCTGATGGAGTAACGAGAATGGAATAATCATTTATAGAATCTATACCATCTACTGTAATAGTTACAGTTTCAGAATTATTAGACTCAATAGTGGGTATATCCACTTCTATAGTGTTTATAATTGCACTACTGAATGTAGGCAGCTCAGACCATTTGGATGTTCCATCACCAATTTTAAGGAACTGAGTGTCTATAGCTACAGCTGGTTCACCAGCTTTCAACACAGGGTCTTTATCATTAAAGTCTGCGTTTGTGCCTCGTCTAATTTGAAGATTCTTAAATAATGATGCCATTAAAATACCTCGTTTATAGTCCAATCAACTTTTCTAGGGGGAAAACCATTAACATCGCTGAATACCCAAGAGCCATTTTGTCTTAGCATTCCAGCAGCATCTTTTTCTCTAATCCAGAAACTACCATCTGGCTGTTCAAGTCTCTTAGGTCCACCATTAAATACACCCCAAGAGTTCTGAACTAAGAAGAGAGTTTCATTATGAATTTCATGACTGTCATCCATTGCCGTCCAGCACATTGCGTGATTCCAAGACCCTGACCTGCGGGCTATCCCATTGGAGTCACGGCGTGAGGAAAATCCATAATTACTACAGACACTTAAAGCATACCCATTAGCAATGGCATCTCTGGCTTGATCTATAGTGTTGATCAAGGATATAGTTGTTACCTGATGTTTTTCTCCTTCTTGTTTTACATCTCTAGGAACACCAGACCTTCCCCAATTAGTACCAGTACGACTGTTATACTTAGTTAGGTTAACAAATCCATAATCTTTTCTCAGCAGTATGCCACCGTCCTGAGCAACAAATCTTGCAGCTTTAGAACAAGACATACCTTGACCACCATGACCTCTGTGACCATAGATAGCTTCTGTAGCACTTCGTGTTACCCAATCTTCACTATCACCACCAACAATCTCGTGTGAACGAGTTACGTCAACGGCGTTTCGTGTAGAATGTGAAACACAATCTCCAGTAGTCTGCTTTTCATGATAACCAAAGGTGGGATCAAACTTCTGTACTGACTTGTAAAGTAAAGCTGTCTTTCCTTCACCAGTTCCATACAGATCAGGTGCTGCAACACCAAATAATGGATGAGGCAGCTCTCCTAATAGTTTGTCTGTATCCTCTGGGTCACACCAACTACCTACAAAACCTTCTTTATAGGCTCTGAGTAGGTCTATAGGTTTTTCAAACATATTATTACTCCTAGTCAGTATTATTTTTAGCCCAATTAACAATTGTGTTGATAACAATTACTGCAATTGGAACAACTAACGCACTTGCATTTCCAAGATCAATATCTCCAATGTTCTCGCCAAGGTAGGTAAGACCAGCTGCAAGTGCTACAAGGGCTGTATTTCTTGCGATATCAAGAACGTCACTAGTATCAAGAGAAAATCGTGGTGATTTTGACTCTGTTCTCATCTTAAGTTTACTCATAGTATCTCCTTTTTTTTATTAATCATTTCAGTCACACTAACCAAAAAACCTCCATGTTCTGACTCAGTAATCTTGTAAGGATAACCTAATAGCCTTACTGGAAGACTGTTTGTCAGCTTTGTTACTTTGCTAAACCTCCTGTTCATCTTTAAACAAGATTTGAATTCAGAAAGTATATCCTCCCTGTCTGCCTCATCAAAAAAATTAACCCAATCAAAACCTTCTACCATATAGGAAGCAGTTCTTGACCAAGTTGTTGTAAGGTTTTTTGTCATATCCATTAAGTTTGTACTACTCCATATTAGTCTTCCTTCTGAGTCTGTTTCAAATAACGCCATATTACTATAGTGGAGTGCTGCTTTTGTTCTATGTTCTATAATGTTTTGTCTGGATTCAATTCTCTGTAAGCTATACATCATTCCAATAATATGGTCTTTAATTGGAGTTTCAGAGCCTTGAATGCCATCAATGTCTCTAATCTCTGACTTTAGTGTCTCCACACCGTCAAGAATCTCTACAATAAAAGTCTGTGATTGCAGAATTTTAGATAGTGGTTGCAGAACTCTTTTATAGATTACTACAAAAAAGGCTATAGCACCACTAATGCCGCCAATGAGTATGGTGAGGTTCTCTTCATTAAATTCAAACATGGGTGACTCTCAGTCTCACACTAAGGGCAGCACCTCAAAGAGGTGCTACCCTGTAGCGATAAGAATATAAAAAATTAAATTTATTCGTGACTGTCTATTGCTTTATACTCATCTGTAGTAGGAGCATTTACTGCACCAAAGTGATAAGTAAGCTCACCCGGAACTGCTCTGGTTGGGAGGATGTCAGCCTTAGAAGTTGCTGAACCTGTAGCAGGATCAATAAATTCTACGACACTGCCAGCATCAGTACCCTTAACACGACCCGGAACCATTTCAGTTGAAGGTCTTGCCAAGACATTGAATGTTGCATCATCTTCGCCAATTTGAACAGTGGATGTGATAGCATGAATGTCGTTAACTCCTCTAAGAGCAACCTCAGAAGCAGGACTAACGAGGATATCACTTGCTGTGTTATTGATCTCGTTATTTCCTTCTGCTGTTCCACACCCACGAATCAAGAAGTTTCTTTCACCCTCTTGAGCGTTAGGAGCAAATGCAAAAGTTCCATTTCCCAAACCTTTAGCCTCAATGACACCCTTATAGTCCTTGTCTGTAGGGTTGTTTACTTTAACAACCTTTGAGCCATAACCTTCAGGTCCATCAGCAAGCTCTGCAATGCTAATGTTTTTTGTCATTGGGCTATCAGCACCAATGCTACCACCCTTAACAATTGTACCACCATTATTTACAGTAGAACCACTACCTTTTACGCTTTGTGAAGCCATAATATCTCCAATATTTACTAAATTGATATTACGTCAAATTCCTAAAATGTAGTCCTTGTCCTACCTAGTTATACACTAATCAAGACTTTCCCTTAGCTTATTATATAGCTTTTTTAGTTTTTTCCTCACAGTCTCACGACTATAAGTCCTAGTATTAGCCATTTCTTGGATAGTCATATTGCTAAACTTGTCAGTAATGAGCATTTTTTCCTCATCAGTGTCTAATTCGTCTAGCAATTCAAAGATTAGGTTGGGACTGTGCCTCTTGGATGACAGATTGTCATGTAACTCTCTGTTATTTGAGCAATTTTTATTTTCAAACTTCAAAGCTTTAAGACACTCAATGACAACACCTTTGTACAAATAGGTGGTGAATTTCGTCTTCTTCTCTGGCTTGAAATTGACCAACGATTTCCACAATGCGTTAATTTCGCAAGTATAGAGCGTATCTGTGTCCAAACTTCTAATAAATTTTCCAGAAGCCTTGTGCATTATGTTAGTAATGTCACTATCTTTCATTGCTGCTTCCATTTTAATATTAATGTTACTATCCTTCTTCTTCTTCATATTTAATCTCCTTTGTCAATTCAGTTTCAATACTTTTTCTAACCTTAGCAAATTCAAACATCTTACCTACGCCAATAAAGAATCTATACCTACTCATAACTTTTAAAAGCTCAACTCCTTCAGTTTTATCAAGAGCTTTTTTAATGTCTGGAGTAATATCAAAATTCGTATGACCTAGCCAGCAATCAAAATTTGTAATCATCATGGCATCTTCTACAAGTTTGGAACTCATAGGAATCATAATTCCAGAAGGATCATCATCATCAATATCTTCTGGATCACGATATACCATCTCTTCATCGTCGTCAGCTTGAGCTTTCAACAAGTCCATAATCAAAGTTGAAGACATTTGTTCTTCTAGTAAAGCTTCGTATTTCTGCCAACCTATTTTTTTAGTCATGATAACTCCGAGGGTTTAATGCAAGGCTCAACTGCATTATTAATATGTTTTTTATTCTTTTTAAACTGCATCTTAAATGCTTCCATCTCTCCTAATTTCTGTGCTATAGATACAAACGTTGTCTCCTGATCTGTCTCTAGCAAAAAGTTTTTAATCACATTTATGGTCTCCACTGTAACAAAATCTTCGCCTAACAAAGAAACGATACAGCATAACGAGTTAATAGACTCTTCACCATAGTCTTCTATGTTTACAGACACTCTTGGTGGCTTTCCGGGTTCAGTAATATAAAATTTAACACTAGCATACTCTATCTCTTCTTTTTTCTCTTGTTTATTCTGAAATAAGTTGAACATGGTGTAATATCTTTCTAGCTGACTCGTCCCACGAGAAACTTTCAGCTGTTTGAACTCCATTATTGTTTTTTTCTAGAGAATGACTCTGTTTCATCTCATGAATGCTCTTCATGTGATTTACAAAGCTATTAAATGCTTTATCTGAAATTTTGGCCCAATTACCATCACCTAGAAACCATTTACCATCATAAGCTGTCTCTGTTTCGTCAATATCTACTAGAAAACAATTATCTTTATTGCAGAACTCTGTATGTGCTGAATAATTTGTAGCTATGACGTTTTTACCACAAGACATTAGCTCTAATAGCTCTAAATTCCAACCTTCTGCTCTAGAAGGAAAAATTCCACAATCTACTTTAGACATAGTATTATACACTTCTACCTGTGTCTTTGCTCTTGGAAGTATCTTAATTTTGTTGCCTAATTTAGAGGTTTTGTATAGACGTTCCCATTCTGCTGTTTGTTCTGGACTTAAGAATGGATTACTGCACATAAGCCATAATTCTACATCATCTTCTTCGTTAAATGAAAAATTAAAAAGTTCTACCAGTACATCGTGTCCTTTCCTAACCTCCCACTTACCACAATTAAAGAATATGGTCTTATTATCTGTACTATCTTTAGCAGGTGAGAATATATCTGAATTAACACCTAGAGGTACAACAAAAATCTTTTCTTCAGGTAATGTTAGATTATTTAAACATATTTTCTTTGCCCATTCAGACGCAACGAACAAAGCATCCAAATTATTGAGGTGGTGCTTCTCCATATCTTTAAATACGTCTAATTCAAAAAATGGAAACCCTATTCGTAGACCTCTGCCAACAAACTGTGCCAAATCATGCTGATGCCATATCTTTAAACATGGTGCGTCAAAATTTAACTTCTGAGAACGCATGGCAGCTTCTTGAAGTGGTTGAACATCTTCTCTTATAGCTAAATCCACTGGCCCCATAGGAAATAGGCTGACATTACACATCTTGCTTAGGCTTTTACATATATTTAGCCCAGCTATGCCATATCCTAGTTGGTTTATGGGAGTCATTAAGTTTAAGTCCATTTATTCTCCATTCTTATCTGTGTTATAGAAGGTATATTAGATAGTTTCTCTTTTCCATATATTTCTATCTTAGTTTTTAGCAATTCCTTCATACCGCCCACATTAAATCGCCCATGAAAACCAAATGAATTGTAAGTCTCTACTTTCATTGGATGAAAAGTTTTAATTACCCATTCACCCTTATCTTCTTGTCCTTCTAAGTATCCTCTGCCTTGATATTCAACAGCGAATTGATATGCTGTTATAGGATCTGCAAATTTAACACCATCGTCTTCTAACTCTTTCTGTTTTATGTAACAAAGGTAAAAGTCCTCTGGCGTAGACGAACCTTGCGAAAATTGGTTAGCACTGAACCCTGCTTTTAGGTGTGCGTCTCCAGTATACTTCATTTTGGCTGTAGTTTCAAGGAATTTTTTGCTTCTTAGGCTAAATCCACCATTACCAACTCTAAAGTTATACATAGGCCAAGGAGAACCAATGTAATCAAAGTTAAAAAAGTCATCAGTCCAAAATTCTGGCCCAATAATACTACTATCTTCCTGAACTATTAGAACGTAGTCTGTTTTAATATGTTTAACCAGTTCTTCTACACAAAATTGGTTATACATGCAAAAATCTAGCCTTGGTATCTTAGTAGTCTTAAATTCTTTGTCTTCTTCAGTAGAAAATAAGATTACATCACCAAAATCTACGTGTTTCATGCAATGGTGAAGTGACACCTTGCTGATTGGCACATGTTTCATTGTACCACATATAGTAATAAGAGTTACGTTTGGTAACTTAAGTTTTTCCATTACTTTACCTTTTGGTTAAAGAAGAACCATCGTTTTAAACTACCTTTGTCCTCACATTTTGAGACATCAAAGAGATATGCCAGCAGTTGGTCCATAGTGCTAAACATTTGCTCATGAGGGAGCATGAAAAGCAGCCAGTTTGGCACTAGCATCTTACCTTGCTCACACCAAATTAGAACTGGCTTCTTTTGCCTGTTCGCTGTAGCGATTTCTTCGTATGATCCACACATGTGTACGTTTACGTCTACATGAGCGATGATAAAGTCGGAAACGTCAACACATCTTAGGTCTGCGTTTCTTATGTGTGCATATTCATCTCTAATTCTCTGGAACTGTCCAGTTGTTTTATAGTAATCTATAATTTGTCTTGTGTCTGGACCTTCTTTAGCTGACTCTATAGGTTTATCGCAAGGGTCTAACACTTCAACGCCTAATTCTTGTAGCATTGGAGTGATTGCATTCCTCCAGCCCACACCTCCATCTGGAACTCTGTCCATAGCACCAGCTAAATACGTTCTCATACCCTTTAAGTTATTCATATTCAATTCCTTATTTTCCTAAAGCTAATTTCAAAAATTCTTGTACGCTAGTTGGATCATGCTTGTTGAAAGTGTCACTTACGATGAACTTTCTCTCTCTGACCCCTTTAATTCCAAGGGTTTTGAGCGAATCAAAACAGTCTTGTTGCAACTCTGTGTAACCATTGTGATTACGTTTAACTTCTGGCTCAGGTTCAGGTTGAACTGTTGCTTGAACTGTGGCAACTATGGGCTGTACAGCTTGCACTGGCTCAACTTTAAAAATCTCTATACTATCAAGATTAATAGCTGGTCCTTTAGCTTGTAGCAAGTGGTAAAGTGCCATAAGTATCATGCCTACAGCTAAAAGTTGTGATATTCCATTGTCTTCATGTCCCATAATGTTTCTCCTTTAAACCTATTATAGCACAGTTATCGTCTTTGTCAAGTGATTTCTTGAGAAAAACCCCCAACAGCATAACTGTCAGGGGTCTTCCTAGAGAAACATACTACCTTCAGAATAGTATATTATGTATCTGTGGTTGCTTCACCACTAGATGTGACAACAGTAGGATTTGGTCCCAAAGAAATCTCATCTGCCATTACGCATACAGAGTTTCTTGGATTACCTTCCTTATCAGTATAGTCATCAACCTTAATTTTACCTTGAACACCTACCAATCTACCTCTTGTCAAATGTTCTTTCAATGCCTCAGCCATTTTACCAAAGCACAACACGTTAAGGTAGAGAGTGTCGTCATTTCTTCTGTCATTTACTGCCATACGAAATTTAGACATGGATGTACCCTTCTGCGTAACAGAAAAGTCTGCATCTCTAGTAAGTCTCCCTGCTCCATTCCAATGATTCATATTCATATACTACACCTCCAGTGCTGATCTAATTCTACCACGTAAAACTTGAGTGTTTCCACGATTATAAGTAGCAAGAGTTGCACTATATACACTTCTTGCAAAATCTCTACTGAGACCCAACTCACTTGCTGCATACTCTGTTCCATCTCTAGTGTTATCAAAAACACCTAGACCAGCCTTGTGAGCCACAGCTGTGATTGGATTCAAAGTTTCTCCACGATGAGGTCCACTTTGAACAGTTGCAGTAACTTTATTTCCACTCAAGTCCCAATGATAAGCTTCAGCTACATTGTATAGTCTTTCAAAAAAATCAACTGTATTCATATTCATTTATTCTCCTACCTTTTTGCTTTCTTCATTATTAGTACTAGAACCCTCTGTTAAAACTTTAACACCATCTGCCAAGTAAGTTTGCAATTTAGCAATCTCCTCATCAATCTGCACTTTTTGTGCTTCAAGATCACCAATTGCCTTTTGAACATTACCCAAGTGCGATTCAGCCATTTCTTTTACTGTTGGCATAGTTTGCTATCTCCTTTAAGTTTCATAAGTTACGTAATCTAACAGTTTTTGGTGAGTCCAAGTCTCTTGGTATTCACCTAAGCTAGCCAACATGGCTACCTCTTTATATTCTTTTTCCAACCTGTAGATTAACTGTACTATTATAGCCTCTTGGTGTGCTAAAACACAATCATTTACAAGTTTTTCTATAGATTTTTCTCTAGATTGTTTCTCTTTATTCTCAGACATACCTACTCCATTTCTAGTAGTGTGAGGTGAACTCCAGCTTCAGCAAATAATTTTGCCGCAGTGGAGAAATTTTTTTTCCAACGAGTAGTGTTCTGTCCTATTGAAACTACCCTAGTCAAGCCTGCCTGTATGATTAAACCTGCACACTTGGAACAAGGCTGGAATGGGTAAGTATATATAGTACACCCTTCTACAGACCTATTGGCAAACATTAATGCGTTTGCTTCTGCGTGTACGATAATCTCATACTTTTGTTCTCTATCAAGCAATAGTTCATTACTATCTTCAATACCTGTTGGAAAACCATTGAAACCAATAGATATAATTCTTTTCTTCTGATCAACTATTACAGCACCCACTTGTGTACTGGGGTCTTTTGACCATGATCCGACTACTTTGGCTAATCCAATGAATCGTTCATCCCATTTTGTCGTATTCATACCAAAGTAATCCTGTGTTAGCTAAAGCGTAAGCGAACCACATCAGGGCGTGAGGAAAGTCACCGCCCTTGATGCAGAATGCTGTAGTCCATAAATAGCAAAGTGTTGAAATTATAATTGCTGGTATTGTCATGTCCTTTTCCTTCCATTCTTACTGTACTATAATAGCCCTCCAAGGTCAATGCTGACATTAAAAATATCTGCAATTAATGGTTGCGATACCTGATTCCAGCTAGCATAGCTATAAACATAGGTGTCACCTGTATACTCTGGATCAACATCAAAATACATAACATCTTCTGGATATATAATTCTATTCTGTAGTAACCTTAGCAGCTCATTTGGGTTCGATGTTGTAGGTGCCTCAAGTGGGTCTACTAGAGTATCTGTACGAGCTTGCCAGACTCTTACTCCAGTTATTGCTGGACTTGTTGTTGTAAGTACAAACGATGCTGTTTCCACAGGTGGAATGACGGCTGGCCCATCTGTAATCATAGTTGCAGAATACCGTAGCAGGTCAGTGTTTACTATATCCCAATTGGGATCGTCTGATACATTGGGTGCATCCTCTCCTATAGTTCTAAACTGATATTGATATGTGTCATTGCGGAAATCTATCCGTGCATTACTCATAGCCCAGTTCTCTATACCTTGAAGCTGACCAGAGGATGTACTGATTACTATAAACGATACAATCTCAGTGTTCTTCTGTGGTCCTACTGAGCTGAATGCTTCATAGTTCAAGCCTACGTCTACATAAGTAACGCCATCTATTGTTTCTCTGAAGTTTGGAGTTGTTTCTCCTATTTTCGCTGCCGCAACTACAACATCATCTGTTGCTGGGTTTACATAAGAATAGTCTCCAACATAATTTATACGACTTCTATAGAATGATCCTCCGTTGTTACCATCAAACTGAGGTGCTGTATATATAGTAACATATGGACCAATGCCAAAAGATGTAACCTCAGAGAAGTTAAACAGAATGTCTTTGACTTTACCTAATGTTTGTAGTCCACCGCCAGTTAAATCAACACCATATATATACCAAGTAATCTTACCACCTTGGCTGTTTTCGTAAGCCCACTGATCTATAGTTACTGGTGATGGGGTTGGCTTTTCTTCACCTCTAAATATAAATCTATCCTCTGAGGTGAGGACTTCTGAGTATGTGTTTGTAGCTGTTACGCCTACCCCAACCTCTGATTCAAGCACAGGTACTGGGTCTCCCTCTGGAGTTTCCATAACAATAATAGGTTCTACGACTACTGGCTCTTCTATCACAACCACTGGCTCTTCTACCACAACCACAGGTTCCTCCACTACTGGTTCTTCTACGACTACTGGAGTCTCTACAACCGCTGGCTCTTCTACTACAACTACTGGCTCCTCTACGACTACTGGAGCTTCAATTACTGGCTCTACCACCTCTGGCTCTTCTGCAACGTAGTCACCAAAGGAAATGCTGCTGCTGCTACTGCTTGAGGAACTGCTACTACTTGACGAACTACTGCTACTACTTGAAGAGCTACTGCTACTACTTGAAGAGCTACTTGAAAATTCAAACGAGTAGCCACCTTCAGTTTCAGTCGTTACTTCTTCAATTATTGGTTCCACAATCGTCACAGGTTCTTCCTCTGCCATCATAGCCATACAGCATGGACAATCGCATCCACAACAGTCTGTATTGCCTGTTAATAATAATTTATGCTCCAGTTTCTCGAACGTTAGTTTGTGCATGGTTACTACCCCTTAAAGCGTGTGTGATAAAGAACCAATAATCAGCCGTTGGCTGTATACTTTCAGTTCCTTCCTTTAAGAATCCAGTTTCCACATCAACTAACGATGTATTATCCTTGGATACAAGCATCATAAATACTTGACTTGATCTACTATAGAGGTCATTATATTGGTCTGAGTGTATATAGTTGTATAGTTGGTATATTTCAAATCTAGAAACATAACCACCATCATCTACACTTACTACCAAGTCCCTTGCCTCTATTAATGTAATCTCGCCATCACTGGCATAATTAGAGAACATAGCATCTAGATCGTCGTCCCATATCTGATCACGATCAATAAACCCCTCTGCTGGGATTGGATGCTGGTCTTCTAATAGCTGTACTGGTGTGTTGTTTATTATATCACTTAGTGGAATTGGTTGGCCCACGACTTCTACCTCTGGGTCTACAATCACCATAGTGCGAGATAGAACTGGTCGAGGTACATAATCTAGGTGTGCTGGAATTGGAGGCCCATATACAGCGTCTGCATCTAGTGCTATTCTGTCTTCAAGGGTCTCAAAATTCATAGTATCTCCACTTTTCATATCTCTATTATACTATACACCTGTTTTATGTCAAATTCCTATTCGCTTCCATCGCCCATCTGTCTAATCTACTTCCTCTTCCCTCTCGGAAGATGAATTCTGATGGATCGTAGTATATCCCATAAACCAAGCTCTGGTGAGTGTTTACCACTCTAGTATTACTGATTTGAGGACGAGCTTCAATTATGTTTACTGAGTACGCCCCATATGCTGATCCAACGATAGGCATTTCCTCAAGTTGTTCCCACGTAGCCTCAATGTGACTGTACCCCCAAGGATTTCTTAGGAAGAAAACGCCTGTATCTGCATTGTAAGATTCAAAATGGTAGGTATGGCTCTGGTAGCTTACCATTAGAGGTATGTTCATATCCATGAAAGCTATGTATGATGACTCAGACATACCCTTGAGTGTATTCCTCTCTTTACCCATTATGTGTTCAGCTGCTTTGCTTGGATCACCCCACCCAACTTGTTGGTATGAATTACCAAGATTATTTCTATTAATGTAGTAGTTCTGTGTAGCTTGGACGTATGCTTTCTCTACCAGTGCGGGCCACATTTCTTCGTTCCACCTAGCGTACACATTAGTCTCAGTACCACTCCACGCAGGAAGCTGGTTATCTACTGTGACGTAGTGAACTTCCTCCATACCGTCATAGAATCTTACTACCCACAGGTTCTCATCAACCTCAATAATCATGTTCTCAATAGTTTCTGGACTGTTGTGTGCAATAGCACTCATTGCTGTAATTACATAGCAGTCATCTAAATTTCCCTGTATTGGGTCTGAGCTGGATACTCCATCAACGAATAATGGCATATCTACTTCTACGTATACCAATCCCCAATTAGGATGGGTTTCAGGCAAGTCTTGACCATTGAACCATTTGTCCACAAGAATAGATGGTGTATCTCCTGCATTATTAGCATAGTGACCATTAACTACAGAATCTGTGAAGTAATAGACATACTCTGGCATATCCTGAAACTCTAACATGTGATTAAATAAAGCTGTCTCTCCTGCATCAAGATTGTCATCTACTGTGGCAGTAGTTATCATATCTTTCATTTCAGTGTAGGTAATCCCACCTTCACTATATAATGCAAAGGTTTCCTCTAGTGTTGGTGGAGCGTCTTCATGAACCCTAAGCAACCACCACAGTTCATCTGTCTGATCTTGCACACTAATGAAGTCAGCATTGTTGTATACAAAGTCTGGACTGTTGACCACCTGAGTAAGTAATTGGAATGACTTTGGAGTGAACAGGTTTATGTTCGCTGGATCGTTGACCTCTGCTCTAGCCATCCAAATCTCAAAACGATTGTAGCCAGTATGATCATCCATACCTACGAGCCAATCTCTGGCCTCACGAAGTGTGACAACTCCATCCTGTGCTATTGCTGCAAAGTCTTCGTCATATATGTCTTGTCCACCAAGACTACCTCTGCTATATCCTACTCCCGTCTCTGTTGGTAGGGGAAGTGTTGCAGGCAGTTCAACCTCTGATACATACCCAATAGGCATGAGCTTTGGAGGTGGAGTGTAATCCAAGTGGTCAGGAATTGCTGGCCCATAGACATCTGCTGCTAGTAGTCTTTTGTTTTCTAATTTTTCAGGTCTCATCGTTTGTTTCCAAAGTTAAATTTTCAATATCAATTTCGCTGTAGTCAATATACCAAACCCAGCCCTGCATGTCAAGGGTTTCTGTAAAACTTGTTGATTCTAACCTCATTCTACCACCTCAAATTTTCTAATATTCATTAACGATGGATACTCAAACTCTTCTATTATTATGCCAATTTTGTTACCCATATAGCTAATTGGGCCAAACCTATCTTCTGTCTTTAGTACTTTAGTTACCATGTCTGGCATCATTATTCCCCAGTATATATCACGAGAAGCATTCTCTATTCTCTGTATGTGCTTATCTATATCATAATCAGCTGGTTTTTTAAGCCTAGCACCTCCCATGTTTAATATAAATAGTATAGCAGCTCTCTCTCTTTGGTAGGACTTTAAATCATTCTTCTTAAGTGTTAGCTTTCCAGATGTTGGAACCCATTTAACCTCTAATGGCAGGTTGGCTACAGATATGTTTTCATAGCTCATGGAAACATTGTAGTCAGCACCAGAAGTGTCAATACCCTCTTCTATATATTCACCATCATTGTCCACGCCATTGTTTAAGTATCTAAGTATTTGAAAGCCTTGACTCTTTGCTACCTCCATCCATTTATGAAAGAAATATTTTTCCATAGCAGTACCAAACTTAACATCCTTCATGAATGTTCCCTTACTTCTATTATCAAACCTGTTGCTCATTTCTTTTTTCTCCCCTTCTTGTTTTTATTATGACGAACTCGCTTGTTATATTTGTTATATTTTTTTAATTCTTTTCTGGCAGCAGCTAGGTCTGCTCTTTTTTCTGCGTCATTTTTCATCTCTCTATCTGTTTTGCTTTTTACTATCTTGACCTTTTCTTTGTGTACGCACTGCTCCATAGTGCAGTTCTGACAAGTCAATGTTCTTTTTTGTAGGTTTAAAAACCATAGTCTATCTTCATCAATAACTTCGCCGCAATATATACATTTATCGCTCATTGTAACTCCTATACGCTCTGATCAAAATGAGTTCTGTTCACCACGTTAAACTCTGCACACTTGTTCATATCCTTTAGCTTAGTTGCTCCTATGTATGCACAAGCACTTCGCAGTCCACCTAATACATCTAATACAATGTCTTTTGCTGGTCCCTTGTATGGCACTTCTTTTACGCGACCCTCACTAGCCCTGTAGTCTTTTACTCCACCATACTTTGACTGTGCCTCAGTGGAAGACATACCATAGAATTTAAGAGACTTTCTGACCATCTTGTGATAGTAATCATGTTTACCATCTGACACCCACTCGTATTGCCAATCTCCCTCACACTCATACGTGCCTGCCAACATTCCACCTAGCATAACAAAGTCTGCACCAGCAGCAAAAGCCTTGCACACATCAGCAGGATTCCTACAGCCACCATCAGCACAAATCAATCCTAGTCTACCATCTCCATTACGAAGACCATGTGCTGCATGACTACATTCAATAATAGCTGATAGCTGTGGATATCCACATCCAGTTTTAAGTCTTGTAGTACAGGCTGATCCGGGACCAATGCCAACTTTCACAATGTCAACACCACCATGAAGTATAAGCTCTTGTACCATCTCTGGAGTACAAACATTGCCAGCCATTATAATAGTATGTTTACTTACCTGACTTCTTACCTTATTGCAGAAGGCAACAAAGTCGTCTGTATAACCATTGGCTACATCTATACATATATTAGGATTCATACCTGACTTCTCTTTAAACTCATTTAGTTTAGAAATGTCTGCGTCTTTAATACCTATACTATACCATTGAGTTTCAGGGTAATATAATTCACGTACTAGATCATCTACCTCGTAGTGCTTGTGCAGACATGTTGGCATAGCATATTCAGCTAATACTTTAGACATAGCTAGGCTTCCAGTTGTGTCCATGTTTGCAGCAAAGATTGGTACACCTTCCCACACATTATCAGAGTGATAGAAAGAGAAATTGCGTACCAGCTTAATCTCAGAACGTGAAGCGGTTCTACTTCTATGTGGAACTAATAATACATCATCAAAGTCTAGCTTGGGTTCGTAATTAATTTTCATTTTGGAATAATCCTTGTAAGATATTTTAGAGCTGCCTTTACGCCTTCTAGGTCGTTGCACTCAAATTGTTTTCCTAGCCTGCCAATGCCTATATTGCAATGTTCGCATATATATCCTCTAAACTGACCAGTAACATGATCATGATCAACGTTTAATCTTTTTACTTTTTTTGTTTTTTTATCAATAGCGTTATTAGTTTTTCCGCAACACTCACATAAACCATTATCTGGCAGTTTTAAACCAGAGACAGTGGCTTGTTTTTTTAATTTTCTTCTTAACCTTCTAGCTTCATTAAAGCATACTCTACATCTATTATCTCTACCATGAGAATACGATTTGTGAAAACCAAACTCGTCTATGTTTTTTTCTTGTTTGCACAAAACACATGTCTTCTTAATTTTCACTCTTAATCCACCTTATCTCTTTTTGGTACACCTTTTGATGTGCTAAATGTTTGTTGTTTGTTAAGTCATTATATATATCTGTGGCTAATTCTCTTACGCTGTAGGCTTTACCTTTGTTCCAGCTGTATTCATATGTGTGTTCAGCATCCCCTTCTATTTTGACCCTACTTGTAGTGTATCCTTGTTCTTTAGCCCATCTTTTAATTTGAGTCCAGTTCAAAATAATTCTCCTTGTGCTTCCATTTCTAGCCTTAAAGCAACGAGTTCTTCATCAAAATACATGTCATATATAAGATGGAGATCTCTTACTGTTAAAGGTTTTACAAAACGAGTAACCTTTGGTTTAGGAAATAAGTCCATTAACTCTAAAGCTTCAGCGTTAGTAGGTTCCTCTTGAGGTATGTTGCAAACTAAAGCCAACATAAGCCCCAGTATAAAAGCTACTGCGAATATTGTCCACATATTATTTTTCATATATACCTTGATTTAGGTGCTTGTTCAAATAGTCTAATGTTCTGTCTTATTATAACAGGTGCTAGTTGTTTGTCAAGCCTTCTTAATTGTATTAATTGAACATAATTAGTAACTATACTTACCATAAGCAAGCCCCAAAGTATCCATGTGCATGGGTGTATTTTATCCATAGTTTTTACTCCTAATCCATTCTGGTAGTTTTTTAGTTGGTTCCCACTTGAGATCTTTCTTCGCTCTCCCAATCTTAGCTAAGGTTTCCCTTGCTTCCATTCTAGTTTCTCCATAAACTTTTTCGCCTCCAAACATATCTGCAATTTCGTTTACAGAATAATTTGTTCCAGTACCTATATTGAACGTACAGCCATAACAATCATGATACTTAGAAGCTCTTATATTAGCTTCTACGACATCATCTACATGTATAAAGTCTCGCCTTTGTTCTCCATCGTTTACTATATTAAGTGGTTTGCCTTCTTCTTTTGCTTGGTTGAATGTGCTTAGTACGCTTTTGTATGATCCAGTTTTAGGCATCCTCTTGCCATAAACATTAAAGTACCTTAAGCACACTGTGTCTAGATTATATAGGGTAGAATACATTTGGCAAAACTGCTCTCCCTGATACTTGCTAAGAGCGTATGGACTTTTGGGAGCTATGTTATTTTCCATCTCGTCTGTGTCAAAACAATCCCCATAAACTGAACAGCTACTACTAAAAATAAACTTGTCTACCCCAATAGACCTAGCTACTTCTAACATCTTAACTGTAATTGTTACATCTGTAGAGGATACTGTGGGATGTTTAATTGATTGTTGAACGCTTGGAGTTGCTGCTAAGTGATATATATGTTCAGCACCTTGACATATGTTTTGTAACTCTGGCAGTTCGCAATGGCTTATGTCTGCTACCTCAAATCTAATATGTCTTCTTATATTCTTAAGGTCTCCTGTAACATAGTTATCTAAAACTAAAACATCGTGTCCTGTCTCATATAACTTATCTGCTAGATTACTTCCAATGAATCCTGCTCCACCTGTGATAATTACTTTACTCATGTTATCCCATCCTTAGTATTAAATTGTGTACATAATATACTAGGTATACCATGACGAGAACTAAAAGAGCTGGTGCAATCCAATAATGAAGGAGAATACTAGAGCGTATATGAATATCCCAGTAATCACTGATTGCATTGTCAATCTCTCGTTCACTGTATCCCTCGTTTCCTAAAACCCAGTGTATCTGCTTTTCTGTCAACTGATCGTCTTTGTCCCAATATCTTCTAGCCATTATTAATAGTCGTTCATCTGAATCTATGTTCCTATACATTTCCTTGTTTCATTTCCACCGCCTAGGTAAAAAAGATCGGGATGGGGCAAACCACACACAGCTTACCCCATCCCTCCACACCAACCAACAAACACTTACGTTAGAACTGCCTGTCTCTTCTTGAGAACGTTGTTTACACGCTCAAGCTTGGCAGTAACTTCAACAATCCATTCCTCATTACGCTTCTTAAGGTTAGAGTAATCAATGTCGCCCTTAGTCATGTGGACAACACTCTTGAACAGGTCTTCAAACTCGCTGACTACTTCGTACTTGCAGCAGCGTAGCTTTTGGCACTTGCAATCGTTTGGTACGCTCACGACATCTCGTGGGTTTACCTTACAGATCATAAGCTTGTTGCCATCACCACCTTCATCGTCGTCCAAGTCAATTCCACCATAAGACTTGGCGTAGTCAAATGCTCCAACATGTAGACCAGCAGCACAGTGATGATCTCTATTCTTGTTGACATTGCCTCTTGGTACTTCGCATGTACTTCCAACGCTGTTGTCAAACGTATTAGAGTACAAATCTTTGTAGTTTGGACTCACTGCTTTGTATGCTAAGAAATGTCCATCTGGTGTGATAGGCATGTTCTTGTTTTCCATAAACTCAAATAATTCTGTGATAGCATGGTCAGATGGATTGTCTGCCATATTATCAAGGAAGTTTAACATAGGCTCAAATGGATACCCTTGCTGAATCATGTCTACGATAGTTCCTGTAAACATACTTGGCATAGGGATTCCATCCCATTGCATGTTACCATTATCAACGCTTATGTATCCCTCACAGTATGAGTTTACGTGTGAGACGATATCATAACATGCTTCAAAATGTTCAACATTTACATTCTTTAGGTGAGAGATCAATCTCTCATACCTTGGATGTGACTTGCCAAAGGTGTAAACTTCACCTACTACTGTTGCGGTCACAGTGCCATCGTTTGCTATAATATAGTTCATCTTTTCTCCTTGGTTAATGTTCTCTATTGTATTCTACTTTATTATGCTACTCTTGTCAACTCGTTTGCAGATTTTCTTTCCACCATGTCAATGTAGTCTGCAATGTCCTGATCTTCAGTCCTCATTGAGTTGATAGTTTCAAGAAGAGGGTACTTGTCCATCTGCTCTTTGATAGGCTTGTGGAACTTGGCATATCTGTCAAAATCCTCATCTGCTTCCCAAAGGTCGCTCATGCTTAACTCGTTACCAATCTTCCAGATCATATTTAGCTCACTCTCATTCTTGCTAATACTCTCATGGTACTCTTTGTATTCAGTAACAAGTCGTTTGGCCTCATTGTCAGTACTGGTCATCAGTATAGCATGGTGCAGGCTTGATGCGTACACAGAGTGTTGATTCCTGACTGCTTTGATCTCAGGTGCTTTGTCTTGAACCAACGCTTTGATGTAACCCAATACGAACTCTGGACCCTGCCAGTTGCTACGATCTGCCAGCTTACGCTGTTTGATCTGCGATGGAGTCATCAGGCATACAGTCATTCTGTAGACATTTACACCATAGTACTTACACAATCTGTTCATCAGTTTAGAGAGTCTCTCTTGAGTAATCTCACAACCATAACTTAGCTTGCATTGGACTTCATCGTCATACCTTCCACGACTCTTGATTGCTGGAATGTATATCATGTTTTGGTCTTTGACAGATACTTTCCTAGATTCAAACTTACCATCTTTCCCATACCAGTTGAAGCACTCTACTTCTGCTGAGTATGCTGATCCACCACGACCTGAAGTCTTACTCTCTGGCTTCTCTAAGTCAGAAGTGAACACTACGTTCTCAGGCTTTGCTTCACCAAGCTTGTCTAACAGCTTGTTGTTAGCCTGTGTCTCATCGTAGTAGAATGGCTTGTCTGTACCACCAATCAATTCTGTCTTCAGCTTGTAGATGTATACATCGTAACCCCTGCTGCTGTATCCTCTCCCAGCTTCCTCTTTCAACAAGTGGCGAACACGAGTCATTCCACCTCTTGGCAAATCGTCTACGATACAACGAGTCTCTTTGCGAAATGGAATGTATTTGACATCTTTATTCGTTTCTGCTTTGCTGCGATACCCAGACTTGTGTATGTGAGTGACGTTAAGATTTTCAACACTGATTTTGTTACCAACAAGCTGGTCAAAGATATCTTTACCATTCCACTGAATTGCTTTGTTAAGACTTGCCATTGCCTGCTTTACAGAGTGGCACTGCTCTTCAATCTCAACAAACTTCTTACGTGCAAGGTACAGTGTAGATTGCTGTTTGATTGCGTCCTCTACGCTTTCCTTGATATCATCAATAACTGTTTGAATAACATTACGAATGTTTTTCTTTGTCTCTGCTGTGTAAGACAATGCCTCACGACTTGGCGTAATGTCTACATCGCCAATGTTTAGATGCAATCGTAAGCCACTTGTGTGCCAGAGGAAGTTAGCAACATTATCATTATCGTCATAATGATCGCCTATTGACTCCTCTTCAATAGGGTATGCAATCTGACCCATAATTACAAAGTTGTCGCCACGACCAGTAGTGAAATCCCACTTGCCATTCTTGTCTTTTAGCAAGCTACGCTCTGTATCAATGTTTAGTTCAATATTACTTTTTGGACGAACCTTGAAGAACTGAAACGTCTTGTTTGCTTCTCTTACAAAACGGTCACAGTCACTATTATTTACTGGTATTGAAACCTTAATCCCATCCTGCTCTGCTGTTGGAACAGTGTCCATGAGGCAGAATGTAGGGCTACCATTGCTATCACGATGTGCAGCGTATACACGTTTCTCGCCATTTAAGAACGCCTCTACAGTAAACTGGTCAGAGTATGCAAACGGTGCTTTGCTACCAAGACCAAGGCAACCTACAGCGTCATTACTGTCATTGCGAGTACTACGAAAGTATGTAGTATATAATGTCATGCACTGTTCATGTGTCATACTTGTGCCAAAATCACGAACGTGGAAGAATGGCTCAAGACGAGTTGGAAGATGAATCTCGAAAGGAACGCCTTTCTTATTAGCGTCAACGTGTGAATCATAAGCATTTGTAGAAAGCTCACGAACTACTGCCAAGATCTTATTGGAATAAAGACCATCTGACAAGATCATGAAGGCTTTTGCAGATGCCTCAATGCTAAACTGGTTCTCTTCAAAGTTGCCTGATTTCTCAACGGTGTGTGTGCTTGAATGCAATTTCATTTGGCTTAATCTCCTAAAGTGCTAAAGTGTTTGTTACATTGCTAAGTATACTTTAGTACTCGTCATCTGTCAAGCGAAACTTTAGATTTTTACTGTGCAAATCAGATTTGTCTGAATTCCAGCTAGAATCAACGCTTGCTCCATGCCAATTATTGGAATGAGTTCGTGTATCATTGTCCACCTCTATGTTAAAAGTAATTAGATCGCCCTCAAATGGAAACGCTCCATCTGGGTCAGTATCTCCTTGCGTCACCAATTCCCACTCATTGATAAAATCATAGACTGCTACATATGATTCTTCATCAGCATATTTATATAATACATAATCTGAATCATCATACATCCATATAAGTATTTCCTTCTGATTAACTTCTATTCTTTCTTTGTCTATTTTTAATACTTCAGATAGTGCTATTTGTAGAGGTGTAAAATTTGTATTATACGCTTTGTTAATATCTGTTTTAGTTATTTCTACTGTTGCTTCATTTAAAATCATTGCACTCTAATGCCTCCATTGTTATTAATTGTCATCTTGGTTCATTGGGTTGGACAGGTCTAATGCTTCTAGTTGGGTCATAATAATTTCTGACTCAATTTTTGATTCTAGAAGTTCAGTCTCTAGATCATTAATGTCTTGTTGTGCTACAGTGTTTGGAACTTTACTGTTTGCTCTATTATACTTATCTATTTTAGACTCTAAGTTCTGTTGTGTTGCTGATTCTTTTTTTATCTTGAGTTCTAAAATTGTTTTTTGTATGTTTTTGTCTTCACTTGGCATTCTAAAACTACTCCTTACATTCAGTTTTATTGCTTCACAACCTTGAAAAATAGGTGTGCTTATCATAAGAATTAACGCACTTAATCTTTTGTAGATTTGCATTTTCTTTTACATTTCTTTTTCTTCTCTTCTTTGTCGCTGCCAAATATTTCTTGATACTTTTTATCCCACTCTTCTAGAGATACAGACTTGGGTCTGTTTCTGTCGCCCTTACCATTCATGTTGCTAACCACCTATCATTATCTAGTGTCCATTTTACAGTTTGTTCTAGCCTTTCTCTCACTGGTTGTGGAGTCCAGCCCATTTTTTTCATTTTATCACCATCTAGAGCATAACGCAAGTCATGTCCGGGACGCTGAGTGTGAAAATCTACCATCTCATATTTTAAAACTTTATCTTGGCACTTAGCTATGAATTCAGCTAATTCCAAATTGTCCATCTCTTCTGAGCCTACGATATTAAACTTATGACATTTAGCTCCACCAATATCCTCTGTAACCAATTCGTCAGCAGGATAGTTAAGTAGAAACCAAATAGCATCAGCAACATCAGATGCGTGTATGTAGTGACGAGACCCAGCTTTTGTTTTGGATGGATTACTGTGAACAGTAATTGTTTCCCCATCTCTTGTACGCTGAACGCACATAGGTATATATTTTTCTGGATGTTGTCGTTCTCCAAACACATTCATTGTATGAGTAACATAGCATGGTAGCTTATATGTATTTTCATATGCTACTACTAATTCTTCTCCACCAGCTTTACTTGCACTGTATGGATTTGTTGAGTTGTATCTATCATTCTCTTTATACTTAATACCTTCTGGTGCAGGACCAAACACCTCGTCTGTAGAGAAGTATATAAATCTTTCTAGATTGTCACACTTACGTGCAAACTCTAGTATGTTTGCTGTACCTACTACATTGTCAAGTATAAACTCCATTGGATAATCAATACTGCGATCAACATGACTTCCAGCAGCTAAGTGTACAACCTGATCAACGTCTCCAATGGTGGCAATGATCTGTGAATTTAGTTCTGCTTTAAGATCATGAAACACAGTCCTAACTCTACTACGCTCACTCTCTGGAGCATTCAGGACTACTTCATTAAGCCTATTTAAATTGCCACTATAATCAAGTCTATCTAGTGTGATAATGTCATGATCTGTATTTTGTAACATATAATCTACAACATGGTGAGCAATGAATCCAGCACCACCAGTAAGTAATATTTTTTTTCTCATTCCTGTTTCCTGTTTGTTATTGTTCATACCCTATAATAGCAGAATGGGCTTATTTTTACAACCATTATAAAAAACCCATTTTCTTTTCCTTTTTAGGTGCTGCGTCTTCTAGTGCTTTTATTGCTTTTTCTAGCCAATCTTTGTGTGTGCTAATCCTAGTGTGGCATGATTGATTGCTGTAGCTTGAGTTTAACTTTGCACCCTTCTTACACGTTATAGAAGAATTTATACCAGCAAGTTTTCCATCTATGAACAGTCCACCTCCACTGTCGCCATGAGATATTAGAAACTCTAGAGTAGTTGTTGGACCTGAAGATAGAGAGCATACCAACATGCCATTGAAAAGCTTATTATCTATAATATTTGATCCAGCTCTTTTTTTATAATCTTTCTTGATAGCCCCAGACCTATGAGTGCCAGTTATACCATAGCCAGATATACTACACAGTTTCCCAATTTCATCACTCTTTGAGTAAAGCTCTGGGTAGAAATCTAATTTTATATCCTTGTCTAATAAACAAATAGCTATATCGTATGGTCCAACGTTTTCTCTTTTCCACTTCTTTAGATGTATAACAGATATAACATTACTCTTTTGCTTATCTAGAGTTATGTGCATATTTTTACCACCATCTATAACATGTGCTGCTGTTATGACTATATTTGGTCTAACAACAACAGCAGATGCTTTGAATCTAGCAGTGCTACCCTCAGTTGGCATGTCTCCACCAATTAGTGCTACACACTTGTGTCTCTTGCCATAAGATAAGTACTTTGAATCAGAAACTTCTGGATCAATCGTCCCTGCTTGTGATAAAGTAAAAAACCCACCTAACATCGTAATATAGATTAAAGATGAAATCAAGAAACGAGTTTTTACTCTTAGCACTCTCGCCAAACACTTCAGTGAATGGTCTGTGTGTTTTCTTTTCCAAGTATTTTGCAGCGTCTTCTCTAACATTTTCATTCCAACTTTTCCAGTACATTAAATGCCCAAAAACAAAATGACAATACTTACCACACAGAGTAATTAGGTTGTCAGGGTCTAACTCCTTTGTGTTATCTATATGATAAGGTATTACGTGATGAACTTCAAGCCCCTCTTTTCTGCCACAGGCAGCACAGGTGGGGTTTTGTTTTATATGTTCAGCTCTAACCTTTCTCCAGCTAGAGGAACGTCCATAAAATTTGTCTACGAATTTAAACATATATAGGGTCTCCTTACCTTATATTATACACTTTTTAGCAGATTTGGCATACTATCGTAGTATACGAGTACATCCCCTATTTTTTTACGCATTAATGATTGTTCGTGTTCGTCAAATTTATGCAAGTATTCTTTGTGGTCCAAGTTTCTCTTGTGGGTAGTTGATTTTCCATTTGATATGTCGTCACTATAGTCTTTATTATCAAATACAAACTCTTCACTGAAATTATCGTAAACAATATCTAATAAGTCTAATCTATTTACTGATTTGAGGATGAATTTCATAAACGCCAAAGGGTCTTTCATCATGTCCTCATACTTTATTATATGGAAGTTTTCTGATTTGTCAAATATGTTTTGATATATTTTCTTTTGGAATGGCAAACCTCCTATGACATACTCTGATAGGGTCTTTGATCTTGCCTTAGACTTAGCCTCTTCTGTGTTAAACTCGTCAAATTTATGTGTCCACCCACGAGAATAATACTGAGAAATCATTCTATTAATAGGATGTCTCAATATGAGAATGTCACATTCAATGTCAGTAATGTTTGGTATGTCTATTCTGCTAAACTTTATTAGATTATCACCAGATACAAAATTTATATATTTATATATACCTCTTTGAAGTTCACCCCCAGCTTTAAATATAGACTGTATCTTTACCATTATTGCTCAGTCCAATCAATCTCACCTTCCCTGCTGTGTTCTATTGGGTGGTTTTCCATCTCTACTCCAAATATCTTAGACACCCAGAATGAGAACCCAGAACCCCAAGGATATACGCTGTATGAGTACACCTTATCAGCACAAGATAAAAACTTCATATCTAGTGCTACGTAGAACATATTGTCAATCTTCTTTTGTTTGTCAATGTCTAACTTATCTATTGCTCCCGGAGCGTCAGAACAATGTTGACTTCTGGTGTGTAGTATGCCTATGTTTTTATTAGAAATATTATACCTACAATATTCTTTAAACTTATTAGAGTCAGACAGTATGAACAACTTGCCTTTTGGATTAATGTCATTAATGATATTTACTAATGAGGCAAAGAATTCTGTACTATCTTCATCTGTTGTGTTCAATAAGTATTTATCACCAAGTCTGAAGTGGACGATCTCATAGTTTGATGCTTTTTGAAAATGTATCAATCTCTTCCATTCTTTATCAACCTCTTTTGAAAATATCAAATTTGCCTGCATAAAATTCTTACACTTATCATCTAGATCAATATCATCTAAACGTAGATTGTTATCAATTATGTCAGAGTAATTAGTAAAAAGATATATCTTACTGTCTGATGATCTTTGTAATATATTCTCTAGGTTGTTCTTTACATTCTGTATGTAGTTCTCACTTGTGCATAAGTCTTTGTTTACCTTTTCAGTATCAAAAATATCCTCCACCTCAAACTTGTTCTTGCTCTTAGCTCTTATATGCTTGCTTATATCGTGCTTAGAAAAGTCTAGACCAAACTTTAAACCACACTTTCTACATAGAGTAAATAGAAAACAGCAACCTCTGAGGAAGTCGCCTATCCCACTAGAGCATTCATTGTACAAGCAGTTGACGACTTTCTTATTTGAAATGTTTGGTAGGTCAAAGCCCATTCGTTTTGAGAAACTATCTATAACTTCTTTGTCACAATACTTTGCAAGATTTTCTGCAACGAAAGAGCCTGTCTCATTATCAATACGGCCCTTAGAGCATAGACTAAACAAACTCTTTTTGATCAGACCGTCTTGTTCCTTATCGTAGAGTGTTTGTGTTTCTGAAATAATATCAAGCAGTTGTTTTAAAAACTGTTTGTCTAAATTTCCAACTTCTGTTGCACCCTTTTCGTCTGGTAGGGTTGCGTAACTGAAAAGAGCGTAGCAAAATAGCTTAGAGTCTAGAGCGTGATAGTCATTGTGAATCTTTACTAAGCAGGAAAGACATTCTTTGTACAACTTGTAATTGTAGGCAACACATGCCTTTATGTACAACCTTTGTGACCTATCCTGCACATGGCACTGTGCTATATTAGGTTCAAAATCTAAACCCTGCTTCATTCTTTCTAAAGCTTTAGTTACAATGTCTTTTACAGTCACTTTCTCGCTCCTTCAAATTCATAATTGCCAAATCTTATAGTCCTGTAGAATGCTTTTTCTACGGCCTCCTTAGTCTCTTCATCATAATAGACTTTATAATCTTTGTGTCTATTAGACACATTCATCCTTCGCAATTCATATCTTTTGTTGAAAGATGGATCAATAAACTGTATTGCAGAATTGAAATTATTTTCTAAATCCTCAAAGAATCCAATGTAATCTACAATTATGTTTTTATCTTCGTCACAGACAAAATGGTTCATAAAATCAAAAGTAGCTCTTTTCTTAATAAATTCTTGTGGAGGACGACCTACGTGAGCTTCTATGAATTCTTTATTTGTTGCAGTTGTTGGCGTTTTGGATAGAGTCTGCATCCAATAGAAGAACTGAGAAACACATAAGTCCCAAGGATTTCTTACAAAAGCAAACTTAAAGTATTCATCCCAATTCCACCCTTTGGTTTCAAAGTATTCTCTTAACTTTTTTGCAGAAACATGATTTTCTAAGTCTCTAGATATAAAAGGTTTTTCTTCAAAATCTTTTTCTGTTACTGCCTGCCAGTGACTAATCAGATCAACCTTAAACTCTTCTTTATCTTTTAGTAGAGACTCTATGGCAGTTCCACCTGTCTTTGGCACATGTATAAAAACATACTTTAGCCTGTGAGATATAATCATGCCAAGGACTCCAAGAAAAGTGGAACATTAAACACTTTGCTTATCCAACACACAAATCCAGAACCCCAAGAGTAAACACTGTAAGAAGTATTACGTTTACTTTGAGACAGAGTATATATGTCTAACGCTGTGTAAAACATATCTTCATTCTTTATTGTTGATTCAAAGTTCGTGAGACATATTAAAGCTGGTTGCTTTGACGTATGAGAGCTGTGTGTGTGGGTTACTATGATTCGCTCATCTGTATTGTTGTCTATTACATACTTCTTAAAATCATTTGAGTCTGACATGACTATCAAATTCTTATGCTCGCTCTGATCTACATGTTTAAGACAAATTTCAAGCAGGTCTTCAAAGTTAATGTCAAACTTTTGGAAGTTGTAGTTGTCTTGTATAAAATTTGGCAGCTTGTCAAAGCTCTTGTCTAATCCTTTGACTGTTAGTCTGTCTCCCAGCCTGAAGTGTATGACCTCGTAATCGTCTGGTCTCTCTATGCTTTTTATCTGATCTGAAAACTTTATATTATCTCTTATAAACTTCTTGCCTGATTCTGATACCTTAAACTTTTCTACATATTTAATATTGTCAAACTCTATCTCCAATTCTTCACACTTGTGTTGGTAAGATACTATGTCTGAGTACAAAGAAGAAAGAGCTACAACACCCTTTGACTTATCTAGTATTGAGTTTAGGGTATCCTCATTCTCGTACACCCAATTATCTAAATCAGACTGCTTAGATATAGAAACTTTCTCTACATCAATTATGGACGCAATGTGGTATACATCTTCACAATCAGTATACATATAATCGTTGATAGGATGATGTTTAAAATCAATCTCAAAATCATAACCCAGTTCTCCACATCTATCTAGTAAGTACAAAGAGCCTCTTAGGAAGTCTCCAATGCCTCCACTAAAATTTGGATGATAGGAATTAATTACCTTAGTCATTTGTTTGAGACTCTCTGGTGAATACCAAGCTCTTTGCCAATCCACTCATACGTTTTTGTAATGCCTTCATGCAATGTCATGCTAGGCTCCCAGCCTAATTCTTTAGACACCTTTTCATTGTCAGAAGACCTACCCTTTACGCCAAGAGGCCCATCAATATGATTAATAGATAAAGTTTTACCAGACAGATTAATAATCATCTTAGCAAAATCATTAATGCTAATCATTTCTTCTGACCCTATGTTGTATGGTCCAGTGCATCCTGATCGTGCTAACTGTAATGTACCTTCAATACAATCATCAATATATAAAAACGATCTAGTCTGCTCACCGTCTCCCCATATGTCAATGGATGAACCGTTTGCAGCTGTTAGCACTTTTCTACATAATGCTGCTGGAGCTTTTTCTTTACCACCATCGTATGTACCCAAAGGCCCAAACACATTATGATATCTTGCTATGTGTACATTTAAGTCAAAGTTTCTTTTATAAGATAAGTACATCCTCTCGCTGAAAAGTTTTTCCCATCCATACTCACTGTCTGGTGCTGCTGGATATGCTGAGTCTTCTTTGCAGTTTGGGTTCAATGGGTCTAACTGATTATACTCAGGATATATACAAGCACTGCTGCTGTAAAACAAAGTACCAACACCATACTGTGTTGCATTTTTTGCTACCAAGAGGTTGATCAACGCTGAGTTGGTCATTACGTTAGCATCGTTTTCTCCTGTAAATATATATCCAGCACCTCCCATGTCTGCTGCTAGTTGGTACACTTCATCAAACCTGAGCATTCTATTCGTGAATGCATGACTTACCAGATCTGGAACAGTCAAGTCTCCAATAATAAAATCGTCTGCTCTAGTTTTAGAGAATGATGGTTCTTTTATGTCTACAGCTCTTACGTAATATCCTTCATCCTTTAATCTATTTACTAAGTGAGTGCCAATAAAACCACCACCACCTAGAACTAACGCACTTTTCATATCTCTTTCCTCTTAAGTAAATTTACACGTAGTATTATACTACATTTCAACAATTTTGACATATCTAGCACTCATGGTTTCCATCCAACTAAAGTCTGAGAGAAAGAAATATATATTCATTGACTCAAACCTCGCCTTATCATTGCAAATGCGTGGAGTTTTCACTTCTATATCAACGTGGATAAGTCTAGGACTAGCATTCCAGTAGGTTATTCGCTTTGGCCTACCGTCAGTAATGAATTGAACTATTGGATCATCATGCCAAGCCCTAATTGTGGCTATACATAATAACCCAGCAGCTATCAATAATATAAGATAAAGTTTCATCTCAGGTCAAAAATATCATACTAAAAATAAACACACCAACTATAATAGCACACGCTACTAACAACATAATCGCTGGCAATTTCACCCAATTTGGATGAGTATCAACATCATTGTATGGTTCACTGTGCAGCCTGCCTTGTTCCATTACGTCTGGTAGTGCATCTTCTGCTGCTTTGCTTGCTTCACTCATAATACACCTCTTTTGCTATATATAATTATAATTGCTGATATAAAGTGGAGGTGAGGGGAATTGAACCCCTGTCCAGCGTAAACTCAATATAAACATCTACATTGTTAGCTTATTGATACTCGCTCTATAAGCAAAACCATCTGTCTTTCCAGCGTCAGGACGATTACGCCATCGTATCCGCTTAGTTCAGGTGGAACAACCCTATCCTAATTATAGGAGTCAGCTCAATTGGGTAACAAGGTTTGAGCAACCCAGCTTACTACCTAAGCAGCAAGAGCTAATACAGAAGTATTGCCAATTAAACCATTGATCTATTTTTTAGTTG
>Ga0206682_10000516_pt1 | contig 42290 bp, 37 predicted proteins | sample M240m12015metaG_FD_155444 | JGI IMG/M metagenome (GOLD analysis project Ga0206682, IMG submission 155444) | Ammonia-oxidizing marine archaeal communities from Monterey Bay, California, United States - M2 40m 12015 | ecosystem: Environmental > Aquatic > Marine > Intertidal zone | place: USA... | reverse complement strand
AGGCTGCATCAGGCAGTGTGCTTTTTTCAATGAATTAGCAAGCTAATCGAATTATCGCTGAAAAGAAGAGTAAATAATCATGCTAGTGCAACAGATTCCAGTTCGTAATGCATTACGGAACTATATGTATCTTCTGGCTTGTGAGAATACCCGTCAAGCCATAGCGATTGACCCGCTGGATCACAAGCTATGTTTAAAAACGGCAGCTGATTTAGGCTGGGAAATCAAACTTGTTGCGAATACTCATCACCATCATGACCACATCGGTGGAAATGGCCCAGTGATCGAGGCGACAGGGGCCAGGCTTGTAGCTCATGCTCAAGCAACTGATGCGATACCGAACGTCGATCAGGGGTTGAATGCCGGCGAAAATCTTGATTGTGGGGATTTAAGTTTAAGAGTGATGGATACGCCAGGTCATACCATGAGTCACATCTGTCTTTATTTTGAGGGTTCTGATGATGCTGACCCTGCACTTTTTTGTGGGGATACCTTATTTAATGCGGGTGTCGGTCGATGCGATATTGGCGGTGCGCCAAAAATAATGTTTCAAACCTTTCAAGAGCAGTTTTTTCCTTTGGGGGATTCTGTTCGCGTTTTCCCTGGGCATGATTATATTGAGAATAATCTTGGATTTACACTCGATCGTGAGGCGGGCAATAAAGCGGCATTTGAGTTGAAGGAAAAATTTACTCGAGGGCTTAACGCGGAGAGCTTTGTCAGTACTATCGGACTCGAGCGAGAGATAAATGTTTTTTTTAGACTCGATCAAGATGAGGTGCGCAGGGGGGTTGCCTCGAGTTTGAATCTTAATTTCAGGGATTTAGATTCTGAAAAAACTTTCATTGGTTTGCGACGTTTGCGAGACAGTTGGTAGCGTAAAGGGAAAGATCGCCGCGAATTTCTCCAAAAAACGATATAAATAACTAGGCTGGGCTTGATGCGAAAAAAAATTGATTATTATTTGTCTTTAGTGTCGCCGTGGTCTTATTTAGGGCATCGGCGATTTTTGGAGATCGCTGAAGACAAAACGATACCAATATTTATATATCCAATAGATTTTTCAATTGTTTTTCCAAGTACTGGGGGGGTGCCCTTGCCCCAACGCTCGCAGCAAAGGCAAGATTATCGCATGCAAGAGTTACGACGCTGGAGAGAATTCCTTTCGCTTCCTTTAACACTTAAACCGAAATTTTTCCCTGTGAATGATGAACTTGCAGCGACTATGGTTATAGCTTTGCGGGAACACGACATGGGGAAAGCATTGAAATTTGCAGGGGCGTGTCTTTCTGCTGTTTGGGTGGATGACAGGGACATTAGCGATCGGGCAACATTATTGGAAATTGCAAAAGAGCAAAGCATCGATGGCAACAGCTTGCTGACGAGGTTTGAGGAAATGAGGTCGATAAGGAGGCTTGATAGCGAGAACGCGATACGAAGCGGCATCTTCGGAGCACCCACTTACGTTACAGATGGAGAAGTGTTTTGGGGTCAAGACAGACTAGAGCTTTTAAAATATAAATTGCGAAAATAAAGAGTAGGATTTACCTCTTTCGCCTCAAAATTTAGGTGGCGTTATAAGTCTTTTTTTTTGCTATCCAAGGTAACCATGTTCCGCTATTTGCACTAAGATGCCATCGGGGTCGCTAAAGTACAATTGATCACCACCGCTAGTTCTGTTGGCGGGATTTCTGTTTACGGTAGCTGAGACTCTATGTTCTTGAAGCTTATCAACGAGAATCTCTGGGTCATAATTTTCAACTCCGATGCACAGATGATGCATGCTTCCTGGATTCGATAAATTGTACAAACCAAGAAAACTTTCATCACCAAGTCCCATATTAATGCCGCCATTTGCAGGGCGGCTAATAACGTTAAGCCCAAGAACCTTTTCATAAAAATTTGCTGATCTATCGACGTCACTGACGGATAGTGACACGTGGTTCATAGAGCGGCCGATTGAAACTGGCGGGGGCGTCTGACTAAAAGATTTTGACGCTGAGATAGTGGCAGCGGTCGCAATTAACGAAGAAATCAGCTCTCTTCGACTTATTTTTTTTTGTTCATATTGACAAACTAGAGCTTCAATAAGATTAATATCAGGCATGGTTCTTTTCCTTAGGCATTTAACTCTACAGTGAAGATGTAGATCTACTTTTAAGCCAAAAAACTTGAAGGCCATAAAATGCAAGATATATGATTAAAAACGCTGACAAAAAATTTGACAGCAAGGGGTCTTCGAAAGAATCGATAAAGGGATCTCCGACCGGTAGTCGCCTCAAAAAGTCTGTTATTGCTGGAATCATGTGGAATAATAGCGTACTGGTATAGGCGAGGGCTTGGATATATTTTGAGAGCGGCCCAAAAAGCTTGATTTTTTCTAAGATTATCCCGCCGAATAAAGCAAAAAGAGTCAGAGCGGCTAGTATATGTGCGATGCCAAACCCTCCTTGGTTGTATATGCCTAAAGCAGACGCGGCAACGAAAAACGTTATAAGAATATAGGTTTTACCTAATAGGTGTTTGAGAGAGATAAATTGATATTTAAATAAAATATAGAAGCCGCTCAGGACAGCAAATACCCCTAAAACGGTATGAAACCAACCGAGTATTGTCATGGGAGGCATAGATATGTTCCTTTAAATGTGAGTTTTCGAGGAGTATGCCTGAAAATTCTTCGTGGAACTAGCAACTTTGTATTGGACGTCTGTTGAGATTACCTTTAGTAAACTGCCTTCTGATCTAATTTTTTATGAGCAACTACCGCTACCTAACATGCAGAATTTTGAGCAATGTGGATGGTTAAGACTTATCGGTTTTAAGGATTCTTTTAAGGTCGTGCCTAAGTTGAATCTTTGATCATACGGAAGTAGGGTGCAGGCCATAATTGAAACTTGCGTATCTTCCTTTCTTTTAACTGCCATGCGAGTATTTGCGCACATTAATTCACTTGGTTTCTTTTTTAGTATTTGCCAGCATTCGGATGTTATTTCGGGAACGTCGAGGGAATCATCCATTTCAGGGAAGAGAACGAGATGTGCTGTGTTATTGGCATCAAGGTTTATCGATTCTTTTTTAAAAAGAGTTTGGTAGCCCTCCCTCATGGCGGGCTCAGTCTCACCCCAGTATGTGCGGCCGGCAATACTAAAGTTAAATTTGTTGTCTGATAACCAACGTAGCCCTTGCAATGCTGGTTTCCATGAGCGCCTTCCTCGTTCTTCTGTGTGTAAAGTTTCATTATAGTGATCGAGTGAGACTCGAATCTTTAAATAGTCTGAGTATTGATTTTTTAATTCGAGAAGATCTTTACTCGCATTTAACATCGTCTTCATTGCATTGGTTAGAACTAATACTCTAAAACCTCTTTGCAGTGACAGGCGGAGCATTGGAATTAGATCTTCATTGAGGAAAGGCTCACCCCCCGTGAATCCAATCTCTTTTGTTAAAAGGAGCTCTGATGAGATCTCTTCAAGAAGCGTTTTGACCTCATTCTTAGTAATAAAGGATAAACGATCATTTGTTGGGGTTGATTCAATGTAACAATTTTTACAACTAAGATTGCAAAGCGTGCCTGTATTAATCCATAAGGTCTCAACGGCTGTGGGGCTCACAGTCGCTCGAACTTTGCCATCGATAGTAAAGTGTGGATTTTTAAATTTACTGAGATCTAAGTCATTAGTGCTCAGTTCGATGGTGTGGATAAGGTTATTCATTAGTCTTAATGGTATATGAAACTTTAGTGAAATTGACTTTTTAACCCTAAGACGAGAGAGCTTATAGGTCGTTCCAATGGCCTCTCTTAGAGAGGCCATTGGTCTTTACTTGTTGGTTGCAACTGAACGTTGGATTTTGTTGTCACGCTCTTCCTTGAGTTGAAGAAAACCCTCTTCATCCAAGTGAGTTATTGCGATCCATGCGTGTGACATCTCATCGCCTGTTCTGCTCCCGCCGACAACCCATTGATCTGGATCTGGGTTATTTGGGTTGTTTGTCGTGTTGTCATACCACTGCTTTAAAACGAGGACGGCTCCGGTGGGGAGCAGTGGTGCGCTATCAGGATCATAAATGTGGCTGTGATGCCAAGTAGCGCTCCAATTTGAAATTTGACTGATCTGCTCGGTTCGCCCCGTATTGGGATAAAAAACTTCTAGCGACGCTGCATTCATTCGGAGATGCCCGTGAGGTTGAAAACTGTCTATACGAACGGGATGGTCAAAAGAATGAAAGCCTTGTGTCATTGCATAGCCGTTGGGAGGTATTACCATATTAGCGTTACGTTCGAGAGCCCCATCATATTGAATGTTATATTGAGCGAGGTCCTGTTTGTAAACTTTTCCTCTCGATTGATAACCTTCATCGTGAAACCATAATCCGATTTCTACAACATTATCCTTTATCATCTCTCCTTCAGCGGTAGCTCCGACTCCGCCGGGGAACATATGGATATTCCACTGGATTTCTGAATTGGCAGGTAAGGTCCTGCATACACCATCGGGCACCTGCTCGCCCCATTTACCCATCGCATATTCGGTTAGCATTCCGTAACGTTCTCGTTCTCCAAAGGAATTAACGACTTCAACAGACGAGTTTGCATGATGCACTACTGCGCGAGCATCGCCTCGCGGCTTTACTTGGACCGCTTTTATGCATCGGTCTTGCGTAAGACCACTGGAAATGTAGTGTCTGCTCCATAAATCATTCCCATTGGCGGGTATGTCCATCGATTCCGATGGTAAAATCAAGTCGGGCTGGCCGAGTTCGGCCGAAAAATTCCATTCATTCGGATCTTTCAAGCTTGGCTTTTTGAGGGTTCTTTCGGGATCCCCCATTGGGGCTCCTGCATCGACCCATGCAACAATTTTATCTATTTCGTCTTGTTGGAGTCTCCAGTCGCCCAGAAGGTTCTGAATACCGATGCCATGATCATATGCATATGGCGGCATTTCGCGGGATGCTACTTTTAATTGGATCAGCGGAGCCCAGGGACGAACCTGATCATAGGACTCAAATTGCATTGGACCGATGCCGCCCTCTTGATGACAAACAACGCAATTGTCATTGATGATACGACCAATCTCACCATTATAAACAAGCTCGCTATTCTGAGCGGTTGTAAAACAGCTAAGGAAAGAGAAAGTTAGGCAAAAAATTGTTTTTGTTTTAATCATAGTTTTTCTCCTATTTCTCTTTTTAGTGTACGCTTTTTTTATAAATGAGGAAACTTTTGCAAGAATAAAGTAACGATGAACATGATATTTCTTTCGACGAATTCAGAGATAAAATCTGAATTCTTTATTGAGATTAACGATCGGTCTATGGTACAAAAAAGGCGTGTACACAGCGGTTTAGATTCTCGTTGGAAGTCACATAGATAATAATTGGTTGTAAATCGTAATAACAAATAAAATTGAATGGTTGTTTTTAAATTCAATCATGAAAGTTTGTGTAATCCCCTGGAGCCATAAATGAGCGATAAGTTAAAAACCGCTTACTTTTTCATAAAAATAAAAGTTGGGAAGATTATAAACTTGTTAGTCAAGACAGCAACTGCTTACGTTGTGGCTGGGTTTGCTGTACTCCAAGTCGCGAGCATTGTTGTCGACAATATCTCGACACAAGAAATTTTTGGGATGTCCTCTGAAAGCTTGATGCAAATGCTATTGATCCTAATTCCTTCCGGGTTACCTATTGCGTTGTTGCTGGCATATGTCTCAAAAAGCAAGAAACTCAATACTATCCCAGTCGATGAGTCAGACACGCCGGAATTTAAGAGCAAAAATTACAAGCAGAAAGTGGGGGTGGTCCCTTTTGAGAACCTCAATGACGATAGCGATGGCGAATTTTTGGTTGATGGGATTGTCGAAGATTTGATTACTGAGCTGTCAATGATAAAAGAAATATCTGTCGCCACTCGTAAAACCTGCTTTCAGTTGAAGGGCGAAAATTATACGGCTGAAGGGCTTATGCGCGACCTAGGTTTAGATTATTTAGTTTCTGGCAGTATTCGGGCGGTTCAAAACAAGTTAAGAATTTCAGTTGAGCTCTGCGATACAGCAGAGAATGATGTTATTTGGAGTAATAAATACGATCGCGTCAAAGCCGATGTTTTTGATATTCAAGATGAGATAGTGACTAAGATCATTAATTCTATGGTTGGGGAAATAGAACTGAATAGTTTAAAAAGGGCACATCGAAAATCAACAGAAAACATGACTTCTTACGAGTTTACTTTGCGAGGTCGAGCGCTAAATCAAAAATTTGAGAAAAATGCTAACGCTGAAGCTATTAAAATGCTTGATGCTGCAATTGAGGCTGATAAGACGAATCCATTACCGTATTCGTGGAAAGCATGTACTATTGGACAAGCGCTGACGTTGGGCTTTCTGGAGCGAACTGACGATGTAATGGCTAATTTCGGTGAGGCCCTGAGTAAAGCAAATGAATTGAATGATAATGATTGGAACGCAAACAGAATCCTAGCAGAGGCTCATCTTACTTTTCACGACTATCTTAAAACAAAGATTTATGCGACGAAAGCTTATAACGCTAATCCAAATAATCCGCATGTGCTGTCAATTTATGGTAACGCATTATTGAGAACGGGTGAGGTAGAGAAGGGAATTAAAATCCTTGAAAAAATGTATGAGCTTGAACCAGTGGTACTCGCCGATAGTAATTCTGATAGACAATTAGCCGCACTTTTTTTTGCGCATTATCTTAATAAAGACTTTGATAAGTGTCGAGAAATCTTCAAACAAATTAGCGAGCCTGACCTTCGGACTTGGTTACTATTTTCTGACATAATTTTAAAAGAAGGTAGTCAAGTGAAAAGTGAGGCTTGGTTTGGAGCAGGGTTAGAGAAATTTAGACAGGTGGATTGGGAAATCGAGATAGACCGATTTCATTTAAATGATCCGATCGCACAGAAAGAATTTTTAAACTTGTCAGAGAGATTGGTCGCCGCTTAAGCCAGACGGGGAAAGCTTTTTGCATATATTTTTCGGTCGCGAAGGGAACTTACCTTCGCCTTATTCGCCATTAATCGAGTAAACAAGTAAAGTATTACCTGGCGCTTCCCCCCATTTTTCGTAACCCGTTGTTATAAAAAGTTTACCATTCATAATAACGGGCCCGTCTGCTTCGATTGAACCTCCTGTTGCTTCTATACCGTTTCTAATGCCAAAGCTTCGTCGAGTGTTTGTTTCCCAGAGCGTTGAGCCATCTGTTGAATCAAAAGCTCTTAATATTCCGTCAAGCCCCCCAGCAAAAACTAATTCAGGCGTGCTACTAACCGCGGCGGAGATACCTTGCCAGCATAGGAATTGACTCTCTGTACATTTATTGGGCAAGTCATTTCGCCAGAGGACTTCTCCGGTTTGGACATCAAGCGCATGAATTCCGGGGTGTGCTGGACCGTAGTTGTATGGATTATTAGTCGGCAAATCGGAAACTCCAACGAATAATTTTTCACCATCAGTGCTCATTCCGTAATGAATGCCCCCCATGGTGCCGCCGCTTCCCGCACGCTGCTCCCAAATTAACTCACCGTTCTTATCAGGATCCAGAGCATAAACCATCCCCGATTTTTGGCCGACCAAAATCACGTCTCGGCCATTTACGTCCCTGGTTAGTATTGGAGAAGCACCAATATCATAATCAGGGCCATCTTCCTCAGGGCAGTTTGGGGTTCCGCGTGAACAAGCTCCGTTCCACGCGTCGTCTTTTGTGAGTTGAGCGGACCAAATTATATCGCCGCTTGTTAAATCAATGGCTAAAACGGCGTCACTGTAGCCATTAGCGGGTGACGAATAGTTCTCTCCTGTTCCGACGTACACCAAGCCACGTTTTGAGTCAATTGTAGGGCTCGACCAGATCGGAGCGCCAGAGGGTCCAAATTGCTGAGTTCCTGCAGTGCTTAAGATTGTCGGCTGTGGTTTGTCCGTTGTATACGTTCGCCATAATTCTTCGCCTGTCTTGATGTTCAAAGCGACAACGGCGCCTCGGAATGTGCAACATGGGTAGCTCACTCTGGCAGCTAAGAGGACTTCGAGCGATGATACTGGCACAATGAGGGTGTTATCGTAACCGATAACTGACCCAGTAATAGTTGCCTGCGGGTGGTCGTGGACTGGACGTTTCCAAATCAATTTGCCTGACTGGGCATCTACTGCATAAGCACTTCCAGCGAAGTCACCGAATAGTAATGTCTCAGGAACCCCTTGTTGATTTGTAGCAACATAGATTGCTCCTCTGACCTCTGCGTCCGCGCTAAACGTCCACCACGGGCACCCAGAAGAGTTATCTAAGGCGTATATGTTTCCCTCTTGACTTCCGATAAAAGTAATTTCTTCTGTTACCACCGGTTGGGATCGCGCGCGTGTTGCGCCGGGAAAGGCGAATACCCATTTTAGTGCGAGTTGATCAACATTGTTTTTTGTAAGGCCGAATTCGTCTCTTTGATGACGGGTGTTAGTGATTTCTCCGCCCCATCCATTCCATAAAACAGCGGTCTTTAATTTAGCGTTTGTATTAAAACCTGACTTGCAGTCAAAGCTTACACTTTCTGTACGGTCCTCATTGAGTTGTTTCCCCGTCAGATAATAGGCGACGTTTCTTTTTTGTTTTCGGGTTAAGGCCATTCCTGAGGTTGCCATCACACCGTATTCGAGGGAGTCCACAATCCGTTTTGGCGGATATAACTCAAATGCGGCTCGTCGAGGAGCTTCAAGTAATGCCCCCTCATGACACTCAGCGCAAAACAATTGGTATTGAGTCTGACCATCGAGAAAGTTTTCCGTGTCCTGAGTTTCTTGAGATAAACAGAGACTAGAGAGGAAGATCAGGCTTAAAGACGTCGAAAAAAAAGTTTTTCTATATTTCATCAAAACATCCTTTGGCTCAACATCAATTTGTAACAGATTATAAATTCGAGGCTTTACGTGAATAGATTCGCAGGCATGATATCATCGATTCAATAGGTAGTTAATGGGTGGTGAGTTCTACGAGAAAAACAGGAGGCTTTATGTCGGAAGTTAGTTGCAGGGTTCAGATTTTCATACTGTTAACTTTTGGGTTTAGTATGCATGTTTCAGGGTATGAGATAGTGCCTGAGGCTACTATTGCTGACTCACCAACGACCCTTATGGGAGTGAATCATATCGGTTTGTCTGTAAAGGATTTAGATAAAAGCTTAGCTTTTTATCAAAAAGCGACTGGTTTTGAGGTGGTCTACAGGGAAACCGTTACGGGAAATGTAGCCGCGGATAAGCTGTTCGGTATCAGCGGGATTGAGTATGAAACGGCGGTGTTGAAAGCACCGAACATGCTCTTTGAGCTGACCTCCTTTTCGCAAAACGCTGCGAAAAAGCCAACTCGAATGCAAGCGCAAGGCCCTGGTATGACTCATACCTGCTTCCAGTCGCCAGCGAACAGATCAGGTTATGACAAGTTCGTTGGTCAGGGGGCCGACGTTTTGACTCGTGGTTCTGCGCCCGTAGACTTGCTCGGTCAAGGCGTGACCTATGCTTATGTTTATGACCCCGAGGGAAATATGATTGAACTTGAGCAGCTCGATTTCCAGCGATTAGGTAGGGACCCAAGGAAACCCGAGTGGATAGAAAACAACCGTGATTTATGGATGACCCAAGTCGCTCTGGTAACTCATGACCTTGAGAGGCTGACAAATTTTTATGCTGAAATTATGGGGTTCCCTCCCTATCGCGAGGCAGAAATCGATAGCCGACCAACATTTGATGACGTCGCAGATATAGATAATCTCGCTTTAGACGTTTCGTGGTTCAGGATGAGTTCGCAATCGAAAACTCTGGAGCTGTGGGAATATGTGAATCCCAGAACAGCAGAGTTTACCGGCAATCGCAATGTTACTGACTTTGGTTATTCGTACTCCATAGAAGTAGGCGATATTCAAGCAGAATATAAACGTATGAAGGCTTTGGGGGTAGGGTTTATCAGCGAGCCAGTAATGTTTGGAGAATTCTGGCAGGTGTATGCAAATGATATTGACGGGAATGTTTTTTCTTTACGTCAAGCTGTTAACCCAGACTCTCCATATTCTATTCCTCAGCTTGAGGGATAGGAGATCTCAAGATCAAAGACAGCCGACACTAGGGCGCCTGCAAAAGTTGAAAAAGAGATAGCTGAGGGCTCATTGATTTCGATTGCGCGGCGCCGCGCTTAAAAAGGCAAAAATTCCGTTAAGCGATATTCAGTGCGGTTAGAAGGTTTTCCGCGAGCAGAAAAATTCCGAAAATACTTACGATACCGACCAGCGTGGCAGCGAAGAGAGCTAGTAAGAACGGCTTCAGGCCGACCTCTCTCATGCCTTTCAACAGTGAGGTTAACCCTACAGCTGACATGGCAATTAGTAGCAGTTTTTCTGCAGTTGTTTTTGTTATATCAACGATATGGTCCCACTGCGCAGTCGTCAAAAGTCCAAAGGGAGTTTCGCCTAAATCACCGATTGATCGAATAGCCGACATGATCCCAAAACCGACAATAAACCATGGGATCATCGCCAACCAAGCAAACTTACTTTGAGACTCTGAATTCTGATCGTCTTCAGAGAAGATAATTCCGATTGCAGGAATCACAGCAATCATTGACAAGTTTCTAACGAGTTTTGTTATCGTCGCTATGTCTAGGGCCACGGGGTCATTGTACTGCGCTTGATACATCAAGCCTGCACCGGCGACCTGAGCGGTCTCATGAATAGATGTGCCCAAAAACAAACCTGCCATTATGGGGTTGTCGGAGAACAGAAAGTGAGCGAAGAACGGATACAAGAACATCGCGATAAGCCCGAATATAGTAATACAAGCTATCGCATAGCTCACCTCCGTTTGCTTTGCCTTGAGTAAGGGAGCGGTGGCGACTATGGCGGTTGTTCCACAGATACTCGTGCCAACAGCAATCAAGCCGGTCAATTGCGGTGATAGACCCATTAATCGTCCTAAAAACCTCATAGTCCCTAGTGCACTCACGATTGAGATGACAACGAAGGGAAGGGCAACCAGCGTGAACTTTCCGGCGCTGAAAAAACTCAGTCGTATGCCTAAGAGCATTATTCCAATTCGCAAAACTGTAGTCGCACAAAATTTCAAGCCATCGCGTATTGCGTCATTCAACGTGATCGTGTTGGCGATAATCATCCCTAACACGATCGCCATCATGATGTCGCTGATGGGTGACCGTGAGAAGCCAAGCAAATGTTCTCCAATCCATTGCGCTGTGAAACTCGCGACAAGCGCGACTGCGGAGGCCAATATAAAGCCGGGAATCCAGGTTAAGCTTCTTGAAATGGGGCTAGATAACATCGTTTTAAAATCTCTGATAGCTGACGTTCTATTTTCGCATGTATTAAAATCGAGTTCAGCAGTTGTTTTTGGTCTCGGGGTTTAGGGTTCTTGTGAATTTTTCATGTTATTCTGATTGCAGTTTTCTTGTGAAAGACAACAGTTCTTGAGTCTCGTATAAATTGCAGCTACGGCCCTCATGAGCTTCTCAAGCGCTGAAGGAGACCTAACAGGTGAAAGAAGCTTTAGTTACCGAGAAATCCAAGCTCTCGTTGGATGTTCAACGACCTTTAAGGTTGCTCAAATCATGTCCGGCTTACGTTCCGACGCCGCTAATTGAAATTTCCCCCTTAGAGGGAGTTCGTGTGCTCATAAAAGATGAGACGGACCGGATGGGTCTTAAAGCATTTAAGGGATTGGGGGGTGTTTATGCTGTGGTACGCTTTCTTCTTGATGCATGGTTAGCCGAAACTGGTAACAATGTTAATCCCGATAAGTTATTTTGCCCAGAGCTTCGTGAGTGGTGTAGAAAGTTTACTTTCGTTTGTGCTACCGCTGGTAACCATGGTCTCGCTGTAGCGAGAGGAGCTCAAATATTTAATGCGCGATGTCGAGTGCATGTGGCAGCAACGGTACCTGATATATTTAAGGATAGACTTCGTGAGGCCGGTGCCGAGGTTATAATTTCTGGAAAAACTTATGAGCAGAGTATGGCTGCCGCTTTAAGTGATAATTCCGACGGAAAGATTTTAGTGTCAGATAGTTCATGGAGTGGGTATTTAGAGCTACCCCGCCTGATTATGGAGGGCTATAGCGTTTTAGCGGAGGAAATTTTAAATGTTTTTAGGCGCACAATGAATTGGCCTTCGCACGTCTTTGTTCAGGCAGGAGTTGGTGGTTTGGCTGCAGCCGTTACCTCGGAAATTCGGAAGAAGTGGCCGCATCAGCCTAGGATTATTATCGTCGAACCTGAAAGTGCTTGCTGTTTGGCAGAGAGCGTTATGAAGAATTGTCTCACACAAGTCGACGGAGTCGCTTCCGTTATGGGCAGGCTCGATTGTAAGGAGCCCTCTTTGCTTGCCTTTGAATGTCTCAGAAAAAGCGCAGATGATTTTGTGGCGGTAACTGATGCAGAGGCGCATAAAGCGCAAGAGTATTTGCAGGAAGAGGGAATTTCGACAACAACTTCTGGAGCGGCAGGTGTGGCTGCAATCATTCAGCGAGAACGTTTGCGTTTAGAAATCGCTGAGAAGTCAGTTTGCCTTGCGATTGTTACAGAAGGGGCAATTTAAGATGAGGAACGCGTTAAGTAAAAGATTTTTAGACGAGCTGACGGCTTTCCGAAAGCAACTGCATCGTGAACCGGAAGTAGGATTCAATGTGACAGCGACAGCGGATCTGATATCGGGAATTCTGACCAAAGCTGGCCTCGCAGTGTCGAGAGATATTGGGAAAAATGGAGTTGTAGCTTCATTGAACAAGGGCAGCGGTGTTGACCCAATTGGTTTTCGAGCGGACATGGATGCTCTTCCAATAGATGAGGCAAATGATTTTTCTCACGCCTCAGTTCATGCTGGAAAATTTCACGGGTGTGGTCATGACGGACACGCAACGATGTTGCTTGGAGCTGCGCTTCATCTTTCAAGACAAGAGAATTTTACGCGAGAGATTCACTTTGTTTTTCAGCCGGATGAAGAAAACGGGAATGGCGCTCTAGCAATGATTGAATCCGGGCTCTTTAAAAATTTCGAAATGGACGCTGTGTATGGGCTCCATAATCTACCTGGGCTTGGTGTCGGAGAGTTTGCGATCCAGTCGGGGGCGTTCTGCTCTTTTGAGGATAATTTCGAAATTAAGATAATCGGGCGAGGAGGGCATTCCTCGATGCCTGAGAAGCTGATCGATCCCATAGTGATTGGTTCGAAAATTGTCATGGAACTTCAGACGATTGTTTCGCGTATGATATCGCCGTCAGATCATGCAGTAGTTTCGGTAACAAACTTTGAAACAGATGGAGCTCGGAACGTTATTGCGAGTGAGGTCAAGATAACTGGAGACTGTAGGGGTTTTGACGCACACGTAAGTGAATCTATCCAATCAAAAATCAAAGCAATAGTAGCGAGTGGTTGCGCAAGTTGTGGAGCTGAGTTCTCTTTCAGTTACCGTACTTCTTTTATTCCGTTGTTGAATTCTAAGACCCACACCGAGTTATGCGCGAAGGTTGCTAATGAAATTCCTGGTGCTTTTGTTAGATCAGATTTTGGAAGGGTTGGCTTTTCTGAGGATTTTGCACAGATGCTTAAAGTAAAGCCGGGAGCGTATATTTTAATGGGGAATGGGAGAGATATTGAAACCTACTCTGAGCCGCTGCATTGTCCAAACTATGATTTTAACGATGCGGCAATTCGTTTTGGAGTTGAATACTGGTGTGCAGTTGCTAATGCAAGAGAGGTTCCTCTACAAAGTGTTTCAATTTCTGATTGACCGCAGTCGCGCCGAAAGCCTTTGGATAATCAAGAGTAGTAGAGAAACTTTCACTGTACGTCAGGAGATTGGTCAATGTACTTCCAATCAGCTGCACCGAAGAACATTTCATCCCAGCTTTGCAGTCCCCAAGGAACTGACCTAAACGGGTCTGGGTTCATTTTGTTTTGTTCAGAATTGTCGAATGCCCCAGTAGCAGTGATTATTGTACCGGCCGGTACAAATTTCGGTTGTTTGAATGTGTAGGCAAGTTGCCAATTGTAGTTGTAGTTGGCAATGTTTATGAGTTCCTCGCTTGTTCCGTCGGGATAGTCTGCAAAGAACCGCATGCGCTTGCCTCGGAAGTGCATATGAGGAGTTAGCGAAAACAACTTTGCATCTCTCTCAATTGCGAATGATTGAGTCATCTCGTAGTCGGGGTCCATCGGCGGGATGTTTACCCATGTAGGCGTGAAATGGCACGCACATTGCCCTGTCATTCTCTCTTCTGGCACGAAGTCTTTTGGATAAAACCACAGGCCAATCCGACTGGCATCCACTGACGCCTTACCTGTTGTTGTATAGTGCATCTGCATAGCGATTTTTGTACCAGCTTTGAGAAGACCTCCGGTGTTTGGCGGCTCCATTCGCGGCGCTTGTCCGGGTATGTAAGGTGCGATGTCAGGTCGGTCGGGCTCTCCACCTAGTAAGGCACCTCCTGTTGATGCGCCGGGAGGAATTAAACTGTGTAGGGTGTGATGGAGGACGGTACGATCGCCCGGAATATATTGACTGGCTCGGACCCACCGATCTTCTTCAATATCTAAATCCACCATGACATTGTAATAATCCAAAACTCCTGTCGCTGGAATTTCTTGTTCTGGAATATCGATAATGTAATCTGGCTTGCCAAAGGCCCATTCTGTCTCTGGCCAGATCAGTTGAGATAATGGATCAGAGTTGCCGTCCTTGGGAGAACCCGCCTCAATCCAATAGATGACTTTCTGCAGTTTCTCGTCAGAGAGTACCATGTCGTTCATAAAATCGCCGACGTGACTGTCTATCTGTCCAGGTGGCATTCGTTTGGTCATCAAAACTTCTCGAATCATTTGAGACCAGCCCTTCACCATGGTGTGGCTGTCGAATGCAAAGGGGGCAATCCCATCTGTTCGGTGACAAGTCGCACAATTCTCAGCGATAATAGGACCGATCTCTTTTTCATAAGAGGGGATGTTTTTTCTATGCGAGGTTCTCACTGGATAGAGAACCGGATTCCCAAATTCTGTAGCCCCTGATACTTCAACACTTTCGCCTGCAATTATCGAATCAAATGCCCTTGTCAGTTGTTTCCCGATTGGGCCTCTGAACAATAATTTGAAAGATTTTGGGTCTAAAACAAATACTTCACTAGTCTGCGTAATTCCCAAGCTGGATGAAATCACTTTAGCATCATCCATCAGAACCGGAATGCTGATACCCAAGGTTTTTAGGTCAGCCTTTATTGCCTCACGGTTTTCAAGCCCTGATGAATTAATCATGAACAATTTAATACCTTGCTGCTCATAGGTCGATTTTAGCTTCATGAAGGCTGGCAACTTTGCGTTAACCTCATCGTCCTGTCTCGCATGGACCATGAGCGCGACCGCCTTGTTATTGTCGTACCAGCTGATTTGATGGAAGTAACCCTCTTGGTCAAGGAGAGAGAAGTCGCCTACACGATCAGCTGCAAATCCGCACCCTGTTATCGTGGTCAAAAGAACCAGAAGTTTGCTAAGAAGTCGTTGTGGATTCATTCCTAATGTCCCGTTGTCAGCGCTTTTAAAATAATAAGGTTACATTATTCATTTTCTAAGGGGAATGTGCAAAGTTAATTAGAGGTGCCAATGGGCCGGACTAAGCGGTTTCTGCTTGGTGCTGCTCTCGATTTTTCCAGATCGATTTAGCTGTTTAGAGCAGGCTCTCCATTAACGATCTTTTTAAATATGCCAAAGCCTAAATAGGCTAATCCGATTGAAAGTAGGGGGTTTAAATAATTAAAGAAGGTCCAAGGAGCAAACTCTAATGGAGACATATTGAGGACTCCGGTAATAAAGGCTCCGGAAGTCGTCCAAGGTATTAGTGAGGTGCTCAGGGTTGCCCCTTCTTCGAGGCACCGGGAAAGCATATGGTTCTCGAGCCCGTCTTCTTCAAATGAATCTTTAAATATTTGCCCACCGAATATAATCGAAAGGTAGCCCTCCCCCATGCTCATATTTGACACCACGCCAGCGCTAATCGTTGTTGCCATCAGGCTTGCTGATCGCTTGATACGGCTCAATAGACCGCTTAGTAGGACGCGAACAAAACCAGCCCGATCTAAAATTCCGCCCAATGACAGTGCGATGAGCGCAAGTGACATCGTCCACATCATGCTTGTTATGCCTCCTCGGCTTAGAAGGTTATTGAGGTCATCAAGCCCTGTGTCTGCAACATAGCCTGTGTGCAGGCTATTGAGTACGTCTACCAATGATCTTTCTTGCATAAAAACAGCGAGAACAGCAGCCGTCACGACACTCGCTAGCATGCTAATTTCCGCAGGAGTTCGCTTTAGGCTGAGAATAAGGAGGACTGCCAGGGGCAGCAAAGTCAGCGGGTTAATTACAAATTCCGCTTCTAGAGCCTGACTCAAACTGACTATCTCTGATGCCGTCAAAGGCTGTCCAGCGTAATACAGACCAAGGCCTGCAAACAAAAATATACTTATAATGTAAGTTGGAACGGTGGTATAGAGCATAGAATTGATATGTGAGTAGAGATCGGTTCCAGCGCTCATCGCGGCAAGGTTAGTTGTATCTGAGACTGGTGACATTTTGTCTCCAAAGCTCGCTCCGGAGACGATCATGCCAGCAACCAGTGGCAGAGGTATCCCAAGGGCTGCGCCAATACCCATCAACACCACGCCGATCGTTGCGATTGTTCCCCATGCTGTTCCAGTCGCAATTGACATGAAGCTGCAAAGAAGCAGCCAAGCGGGTAAAAAAAAGGTTGGATGCAGCAATTCCAGTCCGTAAAAGATTAGGCCTCCGATAGTCCCGCTTTCGATCAATGCGGCGACAAGTATACCAATCAAGAAGAAAATAAAGATGGCGCCCAAACCTTTTTTAATACCCTCGATCATCGACGACTTAATCTCGTCATAGTTTAGGCCGATAGCCACAGCATTTAATGAAATCCAAACAACGGCAACTAGTAAAAGGCTATGAAGGCTTATTTGGAACCACAACATACCCACAATAACGGTGAAAATAACGCCACCGAAAGACGCAAGGGAATGCAAAAAGCCTGGCTGGTGTGTTTTTTCCATTGTTGTCCTTGAGCCCGTTTGAAGACAGCTTCGATTGATAGAGTATAGCTCTTTATGTGTTTCCAATAGTCGCATAAAAGCGCATCAATCAAAACAAGGGCGTGCTCAATGTCAGAAGGTGAGATGGGTTGAAGCAAAAAGTTTTTGGTGTCAACTTTGTCAAGCTAGCTAAAGCTGGCAATATAAATAAAGTTGCCATTGTTCAAAGAGGCTCAGAGATGTAGCTTAATTCCCTATTAGCTTGGATTTGTAGTATCTTATTTAAATGTTTAAGGAAAAAATTTACGTCAGTTTTTTGCTCATGGGTCTTGTCTTTGCAGAGATTCATTTTGCCGATGCTGCGTCATTCCAGTCCATTCTATCAATGCGGGATCGGGCTGATGCCATTGACCGTCTGATCAATGAAAGACTCACAACTCTCCCCGAGCAATTAATGCGGAGAGAAGGCATTGATATGTGGGTGCTAGTTGCCCGTGAGTATAATGAAGATCCGATCGTGATGACCATGCTTCCCGGAACAGCCCATTCGGCGCGAAGACGCACTATATTGGTTTTTATGGATGAAGGTGATCTTGGGGTGAAAGGATATGCAGTTGCTCGCTATTCTGTGGGAAGTTTTTTCGAAGCTCGTTGGGATCCGGATGAAGAACCGGATCAGTGGCGAGCACTTGCTAAGCTGATTGAAGAGAATAACCCCGACACCATTGGAATCAACGTATCGAATGATTTTGCTTTGGCTGATGGCCTGAGCCACGGTGAATATTTGGGTTTAGTTGATGCGCTATCAGCCGAACAAAAGTCTAAGATCGTTTCAGCAGAGAGTTTAGCTGTAGCATGGCTTGAGACTCGGACAGAGCAAGAAATGGAAATATACCCATCAATCGTTGAAGTTGCTCATAATATAATTGCGGAAGGCTTCTCAGAAACTGTCATAGATCCGGGGCGGACAACCACTGAAGACGTGCAGTGGTGGTACCGAGAGCGCGTGCGCGAGTTGCACCTGCAGGTCTGGTTTCACCCGTCAGTTACTTTTCAGAGGAACGGCGAAATTGGTGATTTACAGGGTACAATTTTGCCCGGTGATTTATTGCATGTGGATTTTGGCATCACTTATCTGAGGCTTAACACGGATACTCAACAGCACGCTTATGTTTTGAGGGAGGGTGAGCAGGTACCTCCGGTTGGTCTTCGCCAAGGCTTGGCTACGAGTAACCGCCTTCAAGATATCCTTGTAAATAATTTTACCGTCGGACGAACGGGAAATGAGATTTTAAGGTCTGCAAGGGAAACGGCCATTGGTGAGGGTATTTTGCCATCAATTTATACTCATCCCATCGGTTATCACGGGCATGGAGCAGGGCCGACGATCGGGATGTGGGACAATCAGGGCGACACATTGGGCCGCGGAGATTACCCTCTTTTTGAGAATACAGCTTTTTCAATTGAGTTAAACTCAACGGTTTCAGTACCTGAGTGGGGAGGGCAGCGGCTGCGTTTTAAGCTTGAAGAAGATGCATTTTTTGATGGGCAACAAACTTTTTATATAGATGGAAGGCAAAAAGAGTTAATTCTTATTCAATCGCAATAGTTATTTCCGCTTGGGTCGCTTCATCGCAAGCCCATACGGGTTATTGAACTCTATAAAAAAATCATAGACGGCAAATCTTATTGGGAATATTTATGGATTCATTTTTGTCGATCGCCCCCTCGCTTTTAGCGCTCATTCTTGCCTTCACCACAAAACGAGTCATTTTTTCTCTTTTCAGTGCGGTAACGTTCGGCTTTTTTATTTTAAATGATTACCAGTTGCTTGCGACTGCAGTTTCAATATTTGAAACAGGTATTTTTCAGCAGCTCCAGGGAAGTAACGCGCAGATTATTATCGTGATTACGATTATTTCTGGGTTCATCTACCTGCTTGAAGCTTCGAATGTGATGCGCGCTTTCTCAACTGTGATGAGCCATCGCGTACAGTCAAACGCAAGGGTAAAGCTAAGCACTTTTTTTTCGGGTATCGCTATTTTCTTCACGGACTCTGGGAACTCACTGATCTTGGGCCCAGTTTTCCGACCAATATATGACAAACTTAAAATCTGTCGTGAGAAGCTTGCTTATATTGTCGATTCCACCTCGTCACCGGTATGCGTTTTAATTCCTGTCATTAGTTGGGGCGCTTACACGATGGGGCTCATGGAGCAGGCCTACGCGAGCCAAGGGATAACAAAAGATGGGTTTCTCGCCTTTCGTGAGGTTTGGTTCTATCAGTTGTATCCGTTGCTGACCCTCGGTGGTGTGTTTTTTGTGGCCTGTTTAAATTTGTATCTGGGGCGCATGGCGCATGCGCAGCATGCTCTGCTAGAGGGAAAACTAATTTATGAAGACTCGGAAATTAAAGATAACCCGTTATCGGCTAATCAACTGCGATTTGGTGCTCGAGTGACTGTGATGGCTCTTGGGACCCTCTTCGCTACCATGCTGCTCATGTTTACAATATTTGTTTCACGAACTGGTGGTTTGGATGGCCCGACGATCCGTGTTGTTCTTGCCATGTCTTATACTCTGGCTACGATCGTCACAATTGCCGCGCTGAGCCAGTTTAAAATTTTCAGTTTATCAAGAAGCTCTACTAGTTTTTTTAGTGGCATGGGAAAAATTATGCCGATCCTTTGCATTCTTATCCTCGCATGGACCATGAGTGATGTATTGGTAGCGTTAGATACTGGCGGGACAATTGCGGCGTTGCTTAAAGCGATGAACTTTCCGAGCTGGATGCTAGCGAGCATGATCTTTTTAGTGGGAGCTTGTCTTTCACTTGCTACTGGCTCATCGTGGGGGACGTTTGCATTAATTATTCCAATAGTAGTGCCTCTAGCTATAGCTCTTGAGATTTCTGTTCCTATTTGTTTGGGAGCGGCGCTGAGTGGTGGATTGTTCGGAGACCAGACATCGCCTATCTCGGATACTACAGTACTTTCGTCTATGTCGTCTGGGGTTAGCCACATGGCCCATGTCGAAACTCAGTTTCCCTATGCGCTAATTACTGCTGGTTTTACTTTTTTTGGGTTTATTTTAGCATCCCTCCTGGAGGGGCTTGGGCCAATGTACTTTCCGGTTGCATCGATGTTAGGTCTATTGGGGCTTTTTTATTGGTATTTATCGAAATATCGATTCATAAAAACGGTAAATATCTAGATAAGTAAAGGAGTCACTTCTTATGCAAAATCTTTGGTTGAGAAAGGAGGATAAAAAAGATGAAGAGAGAGTGCCCGTTACTCCGCGGGAAGTTTTTGATTTAATTGCGTCCGGAGTTGAGGTTACTGTGGAACGATCGAACTCGCGCTGCTTTGCGGATAAAGATTATGAAGCTGCTGGCGCTGTTCTTACGGACAAATCATGGCAAAGTGCGCCTCTGAGCACGGTGGTCCTGGGCCTAAAAGAACTTAACGAGTCAGCCACACCTATTGCCCACACGCACATATATTTTTCGCATACCTTTAAAGGTCAGGACGGTGCGCAGCATACCTTGAGTCGTTTTTTTCGTGGTGGAGGAAAAATATATGATTTAGAATTTTTATTCGACAACACGGGGAAACGTGTCGCCGCATTTGGATATTGGGCAGGATTTGTCGGCGCAGCATTAGGCGTCCTCGGAGTCGCCCATTTTATTCAGGGAAATCGAGACCAAGTTTTGCCGAAGTCTTTTCCTCCGTTCCCTGCATTAAGGGCATTCGCTGATCGGGCAGCCTTGGTGAGTGCAGTTAATATAGCGATCGCGAATTCTCCCTTTGTGAGAAACTCAGCTCCCCTGCGTATTATGTTAATGGGTGCCTTGGGTCGCTGCGGACAAGGTGCAAAAGATCTTTTAGAAAAAGTGCAGTTCCCGATAGAAATTTCGTCTTGGGACCTCAAAGAATTTAACGATGCTGACAAGCCAATACTTGAAATCTTAAAAAACGATCTTTTTATTAATTGCGTTTATCTGAAAGAAAAAATTGCTCCAATGATTACACGGTCATCGCTTGCTAGAAACTCGCGACTATCCGTGATCAGTGACGTAAGTTGCGATCCGTCCAGTTTAAATAATCCCATACCTGTTTATGATTCTGTTACAACGTTAGAGAGCCCGTTTATAAGAGTGAAAGGCACATCAAAATTTCCTGTGCATGTTCAAGCAATCGATCATTTGCCAACGTTATTGCCTCGCGAATCGTCTGAAGAGTATTCTGCTTTGCTTTTCCCCCACCTGAAAAATTTTCTTATTTCAGATCACCCAACGGCGACCTGGGTAGATGCGTTAACAATTTTTGAGAAATCAATGAACGACTGTATGAGGTCCAATTAAGATCTTAAGTATGAGAGCGGGTCGTGGTAGGATTATGCAATGAACGTAACGCTCTAACTACTACTGAAACTTTTTTGCTATCGAATGTTGGGCTTTAATGCTCTCGATCAAAGTTTTAGTTGCCCTTTATTAGCTGGGATAAAAGCAGAGAGACTTTTTATTTTAAGTGCGAATTTTACGATTTAAAATTGGAGTAGGTGGATAATGCAGTCCCAAATTTTTAAGCGTATTGTAGTTTCGAATGTTTTTATCTTTTTTCTCGGAATGCTCGGTTCAGTATATGGCCAGATTGAACCGAGCATTGACGAAAATTCTACCGTTATTTATCCAGCAAGTTTTTTCGATCAATACCAGCCTTACTCAGTGAATGACATGCTGATAAGGATTCCTGGAATAAATTCGGCGCTTGGTGGGCAGGGAGGTGGACAAGGGAACCGTCGAGGATTGGGTGCGGGTGGAGACCAAGTTTTGATTAATGGTCGCCGAATTGCAGGTAAAGGGAATGAGGGCAGCCAACAATTATCACGTATTCCAGCCTCTGAGGTGGAGTACATTGAGATTATTCGAGGCACCTCTGGAGACCTTGACGTGCGTGGTGGAACTCAGGTCGTAAATATTGTGTTGCTAGAGGCAGAGTCTAGCACCTCTTATGCTTTCGAGTTAAATATGGATCATTATCATGACGGGAAATATCAGCCTGGAGGCAAATTCTCGGCGACTGGTCAGAGGGGAAGGTTTAATTATTTTTTAAACGGTGAGATTGAGCCGCGTTATGAGTTTCGCGATGGTTTCGAGAAAAGTTTGAGTCTCGATGGAGGCTTGAATGAAACAATCGATCGTGACTATGGTGGTGATTCGCTGCCCTCGTCATTTTCTGCGAATTTAGGTTTCGACTTCGATGATCAGAATGTCGTCAATTTAAATTTTCAGCTCACTGATAATGACTATTTGTCATTTGCTGATCGGATAATAACCAATTTTCGAGTTACTCCCTTTGACGTGAGAATAGAGCGCGACGAGACTCCTACTGATAATGGTTCGTGGGAGGTTGGTGGCGATTATATGCGTATTTTTGGCGACGGAAGCCGATGGAGGACGCTCTTTATTATAAATGAGTCTGAAACGGATTCGGTCCGTGACAGATTGCAAATTGATGGAAATACTAGAACGAAGGATTTATTCCTGTCTAATTTTCTACGCACGCAGGAACGGATTTTACGCTCTTCTTACGTCTTTGACGTTGCAGGAGATCAATCTTTAGAGGTGGGTGTAGAGCGTGCTCAAACCATTCTCGATACCTCTTTACAGCTCGGACTTTTGGGTCCAAACCCTGATGTAAATCAGAGTTCGACAAGGTTTGGTGGTTTGGTGCCTATTACAGATGCAAACGGCACGGTAGAAGAAATGCGATACGAGTATTTCGGCATACACAATTGGCAGTTTAATGAAAGGATGAGTCTTGAGACCACCTTGCTTCTAGAAAAAAGCAAAATTTCGCAAGTTGGTGATTACCAGCGATCACGTGATTTTACTTTTTTCCGTCCAAAAGTTGACTACCGCTTTGATATCACACCAGCAATGCAATTGCGCGCTACAGTTGAAAAGCAAATTTTTCAGTTAAGTTTCTCTGACTTTACGGCAAGTATTGATGGAAGCGACGACGAACAGAATGCGTTTGAGGGCAATGCAGATTTGCGCCAAACTCAGGTTTGGAGTTATCAAACTAATTTAGAGTATCGTTTGCCCAACGATGCTGGCGTTCTCAGCGGTAACGTATTTTTATTTAGGTTAGCCGACATTATCGAAAATGTTGACGTGTCTCGGGGCTCAGAGGTTCTTGGTGCACGGGGAAACATCGGAAGCGGACAGATGTTTGGACTTAACCTTAACAGCAGTATTCGACTTACTATGTTTGATCAACCGAATATGTTGTTCACTACTGGAATTATACTTCAAGAACCAACATTGACCGACCCGATCTTAAAAACCGAGCGAGAAAGGTCTATCAGTAGAGGCGGAAGCAGATACAGCTTTGGCTTCCGGCACGATATCCCATCGAGAAATAATATGAATTGGGGGTTTAATTACCGGAAAGAGTTTTATAATGATTATAAAGTATGGGATGTGGATAAAATTGAGCAGTATCCTAAAGTTGGTTCCTATTTCGGTTGGGTCGAAGTTCAGGCTTGGGGGGGGTTAGTTTACCGGTTTGAAGCAGGTGACGAGCGCGATCGATGTCGCAACCGAACGCGTTTCATTAACGGGAACATTGCCAACGGCGTGGTGGACGAGACGGAATTTTCTTGTGGTGACGCTGGATTAAAACTCGCTTTAAAAATACGCGGAACCTTTTAAGTTTTTGTGCTTTTATAACTACCCAAATCAATTAAGGGCAAGGAGTGAATTTCTCACCTCTCGCCCTTAATCTATCTGGATGGTCTTATTCTATGAACTTTTTACAATGCCATAACTGTTTGTAAAGCCACAGCCGTTTTCAAAAGCTCAAAATTATTACCTATATAAAAATTTTCTCAAAAATATTTTCTAGTTCATTCTTTAGGACTAATCATTGCTAACGATGGAGCCCTTCCAGCAATGATTGACAGATTGGACTTGATGTCTTTCAAACCCGCTCTTGGGAATCCCCGAGTTGCTTCGGCCAACACCTCAGCTGTCGAGCAAGCTTCAAAGGCTTTTGAGAAGTCTTTACTTATCGCGTATGCAACGCAAATATTATTGAAGTCTCCGGGTGAAAGCTTTGAGGGATTTGTTTCAGAGATTTCGCCAAGCGCCTTATCAATGTCCATCAACTTGAGTGATTTAAATGCAATAAACCCATCGAATATTTTGAAGGATTCGGCAGCTGAAGCAGTCCCTGCGAGTGAGAGAAGAAGGGTTAATATTATACTGGTGGATCGTATGCTATAAGTTTTCATTTTATTACCTCATTCAATGGTTAGGAATAGTGAGTCGTAAGAAAAATCCGTCGCGGTTTTTGACTGCGTTTTTTTTGCTTACACCCTCAGAAAGCAATGAGCGTGCCAAGTTTTATTTTCTTATGTAAATTATGTAGTTGTCGAAATTTTTAATTCATGTAACACAAATAAGGATTCCCGAAATCTCCAAAAGAAAGCCGTTTATCGGGCATTGTGCGCTATAGGGGTGCATCTTTTGCTCATGACAGGTCAAGATTCACTTTTTACGGTAAGCAGATATTTTCCAAATGCCGTTAAAACCCTTTTGCTCTGTGCTTAGTTATCCAACTCGGTTAAACTGAGGTTAGCGAATTTTTTGAAACCATCTTGATCCTCGGTTGATTAAAGAATTAAAAGAACTTGGATCGACTTAATTTTCAAATCTCAAAAAGGCGGTAAAATCGACAGAACTTTGTCAGAATCGGACCGTTCTAAAAAACCATATTAAAACTTAAATCGTTTCCGTTTTTATACCAGCCGACTGGAGATAGAAATGGACGATTACCTTAAAGAAAAATCTGCACTCGAATCACGATCGAATCACCTGTTCGAGGCGATTGACGACCTAGAGATCGATGAAGTAGCCATTGCTGAGAGGGCGCTAGCTATGGATGAAATGTTCGATTCAAACGGTGATAGAGAGAGTTTGCTTGAGACACGCGCGTTGGATCAATTGTTTAAAACGTTATAGTCCGAGCGTAATTGTTTTCAAATCAGTTTACACGCACGAGTTGCTATGAAGGAGGATGATCCTACATGCGATCACCCTCCTAACACTTAGCTTCCGCCGACTGGCGATTGGTGGGTGTGCTTGATTAGCCATTCGCCGTTCTCTTTGATCAATACAAGCGATACCCAAGTTGGCCGACTCATGTTTGGTGCCTTCTCATGCGGATAAACGTTCCACCACCGAACAAAGCTTGCGATTGCAGTGTCGCCATGAATCGAGACAATAGGATTCTCAATTGTTGTTACGAATTCCGTTTTCCCGCCGTTAAGCGCCTCGTTAGCTCTTCGTCCTGCTATCTGGTTTCTCATATTTTTAGCTTCGTCGGTTTGACGAACACCGCCGGTGATATAGATTCTGTCAGCGGTCATCAGTTCAGCTTGAGCTTCTAAGTCATTCTCCAGATCCCCATATTGATGCACGATCTCTAAGACATCACTTTCATCATCGGCGAATACTGTCGATGAAAAAGCAAGTCCACTCAGTATTAAAGAAAAAATCATCGAGGGAGTGAATTTCAAAAGGCAATAATTAAAGTCGTTTTCTCTGGATATACTAATTGAGTCCATTTATCCTGATCCTATGTGTGGTGAATTATAAGTTAGTTGTACTCTTGGGTTTTTATTACAAATTTACGGAAATGTACAGCCTGCACTGGTTTAATTATTGTTTGACGACATTATTAGTTTTTTAGGTAGCGACTTTAAGTTAGTGAGTTTGGATTGATGCATTTCAAGGGTTTCGTTGGAACTATGGATATGACCAAAATAATTGGCTTAAGTACAGTTTTTCTCAGTATTTTACTCTTCGAATATTCTTCGGCTGAGAATCAATCTCCGATTGTTGTTTACAGAGCGTCAAAAATCATCACGTTAGATCCAGATATTCCAACGGCTGAGGCAGTGGCTGTCAGAAATGAAAGAATTCTTGCAACGGGCTCCGTGAAATATATTCAACAACTTTTTCCTGATCAAAGTCTGAAATTTGATTCAACGTTTGAGAGTTTGGTACTTGTTCCCGGATTGATTAATCAGCATGAGCATGCTTGGCTGGCGAGTCTGCTGTTTTCTACCGAGATTCTCTCTATCGAGGATTGGGTGCTGCCTGATCGGACAGTTAAGCGCGCAGAGGGTGCGGTTGAATATCGCGAGCGGCTCAAGAATATTGTAAGTTCGCATTCCGATCCGGGTGACGTTTTATATACCTGGGGGTTTCATCAATTATTTCATGGGGAGCTGACACGCGCGGACTTGGATAAGATTAGCAGTACGGTTCCTATTGTCGTTTTGCACAGATCGTTGCATGAACAAATTCATAATACTGCTGCTTTGAATTATTTTGGGATAGACCAATCTCTAATCGAGGATGCCTCTCAGTCGGTCCGAGCTCAGACCAATCTCAGTGAAGGACATTTTTGGGAACAGGGTCAGGGTCTTGTCGTTCCAGTTGTTTTTGCGGATCTTTTTCGACCTAGTCGTTACCTTCCCGCTTTGGCAAAGCTCGAGGCGTACTGGCATGCTGCGGGAACGACGTTAGTAGCCGAGCCAGGCGGCATTGTTTCTCCAGCTTTAATAGCAGCGCAAAACCAGGTGTTAGGAGATTTGGATACGCCATTTAGAATGTACTATATCGCTGACGGGAGATCATTTGTAACGAATTTTGACGAGCGCGACGTGATAACTGAAACTGAAAAGCTGTATTTTTCGGCAAAGGGAATGACTAAGTTTATCCCTAATCAAGTCAAACTGTTTGCCGATGGAGCGATTTTTAGTCAACTGATGCAAATGAGCGAGGGTTACTTAGATGGCCATCATGGGGAATGGCTTATGGATCCTAAAGTATTTGAGAAAGCCTTTAGAATTTATTGGGATGCTGGGTTTCAGATTCATATCCATCAGAATGGCGACGCTGGGCTCGACATGGTCCTTGATAATTTAGAAGTGAATATGGAGCGTAATTTTCGTGCGGATCACCGCACTGTTATTGTTCATTTTGGATTCTCGCGCCCAGATCAAGTTGAGCGGATTGCGGCGCTTGGTGCAATAGTCAGTGCAAATCCATTTTATCCGATAATTTTAGCTGATCGTTATGGCGAAGAAGGCATCGGTCCCGGCCGAGCGAAAGAGATGGTACGTGCAGGGGATGTAATACGAGCGGGTGTTTCTCTATCGTTACATGCCGATACACCAATGGCTTCAGGTCAGCCATTGAGATTGATGTCTGACGCGGTGAATCGGGTGACTATCAATGGAAATCTAGTGGGGCCAACACAACGCATAAGCGCCGAGCAAGCTTTACGAGCTGTAACTCTAGACGCGGCGTTCTCGTTAAGGATGGAAGATGAAGTTGGTTCTATTAGTGCAGGAAAATTGGCTAATTTTAGCGTTCTACTTGAGGATCCGCTTGCGGTCCCGGCTGCAACTATTGGCGAAATAGAAGTTTGGGGTACTGTGCATGAAGGAAGAGTGCTTCCAACAAAGAAAAAATAGTAAGGGGGATTATTATGCAGAAGGTGAAAGTTAGCTTTGATGTGTGGGTGCAGTTAATTGGCATGCTTGGGGTTCTGGCTGGGTTAATCTTCGTGGGCCTTGAGATGAGACAATCCCAACAAATCGCCCTTGCAGCGCAACAGCAAGCCAGAACTTCGGCTCTAGTCTCAATTATTGGTTCTTTTTCTGAGGCAGTAGTTCCTGCAAATTGGGGAGATATGGTTTCTGCTACTCTTAACCCCGAGCGCGGGAACGAGGAAGAGCTTGGTAATAATGCTGCTTACCAGCTTTGGATGTTATATGAAAATGATCATCTTCAGCATAAGCTTGGCTTAATGGATGAAGGTGTGTGGGAGGCAAAAGTAGCATCTATGCAGAATTTATATAGTAATTGCGAGGTGCGTTTTGTTAGTGATCTTGCACTAACCTTTGCAGACAGGGCTTTAACAGAACTTGTGAGAACTAATGTTGACACTGAGCTTTGTAATTAGATTATATTTTAATGCGCGGTACTAGTTTTTTTGGTTTTAACATTTAGGGATACATAAAGACATGATAGAGTCGATCGACCACCTAATCATTGCTGTTAAAAATTTAGATGAAGCCGAGAGCAATTATCAAAAAATTTTTGGGTTACCACCAGTTTGGAAAGGCGAGCATAAAAAATTAGGAACGCGTAATTCGATTTTTAATTTTAGCAACACATATCTCGAGCTTTTGTCTGTAAATGGTAATGGAGTTGGAGCCGACTTTGTAAGTAAGGTCTTGAGCGATCGAGGAGAGGGATTGTGTGGAATTGCTCTGGGTACAAACGATATTGAAAAGATTAGGACTGAATTGCGGCAAAAAAGCTTTACTGATATTCATCTTTCAGTAGGTGAAGGTGAGGATAAAAAAAACAGTAAGATTAGGCGCTGGAAAAATCTATTTCTACCTACGGAACTAACGCGTGGCCTTTTTGCTTTCGCAATTGAGCATTTTGAAGGTGAGCTTCCAATCGCAGACGCCGGGGCCTCAGGCATTGGGAAACTAGATCATGTTGTCATCAATACTTCTGATGCCAATAAATTTATTGAAACATATCGCGATTTTTTTAAAATTCGATTAGCTCTCGATACGGTCATAGAGCATTGGGGACATAGGATGCTTTTTTTTCGAGTAAATAAAACTACGCTTGAGGTCGTAGAAAAATCTGATAGAGGAAGTAATGACGACCGTCTATGGGGGTTGGCTTGGGAAGTGGAAAATCTGGATGCAGCATGTGAGAGATTGATCCTCGAGGGTGTTGAAGTAAGTAAAATAAAAAATGGATTAAAAAAAGATACACGTGTGGCGACTATAAAGTCTCATATTCACAACGTGCCCACGATGCTTATTCAACACAGCTAAGACGGAGTTAAATTGCATTTTTTTTAGTTGATTATTAAAAGAAGGGTTTATATTTTGATGCACAAAGATATTAGTCGTTTTCCACTTGCAGATGTAAGTGAACTTCCTGATGATTTACAGGGCCGGGTTAAAGAGATTCAAGAGAAAATGGGTTTTATCCCGAATATCTTTGCTTCGCTCGCACATCGACCTCAAGAGCTTCGAGCGTTTTTCGATTATCATGACTCGCTTATGAACAAAAACTGCGGACTGACGAAAGGAGAAAGGGAGATGATCGTAGTTGCAACATCTTCTCTGAATAATTGTACATATTGCGTTGTTTCGCACGGAGCGATTTTAAGGATAAGGGAAAAAATGCCAAAATTGGGTGATCAAATCGCTGTCAATTTTAGGGAGGCTGACATTTCGGTCAGACAGAAGGCAATGTTAGAGTTCGCCGTCAAGGTTGCTAAGCAAGCTGACGAAATTAGCGAGACTGATTTTGAATCTCTGAAATTGCACGGATTTTCGGACGACGATATTTGGGACATTGGAGCGATCACTGCTTTATTCGCTTTGTCAAATCGTATAGCAAACATGGCGGGAATACGACCTAACGATGAGTTTTATTCGATAGGAAGAGGTTAGCTAATCTGAATTTGGTTTATACAAAAAATCAATATTTTGATTGCTCCTAGGATACTCTTATGCGGCTGGTTTCATGGAATTCAGTTTTTAGCGATCGCGGACACGTTAGTGCTGCGTTGAAAGATTCAATCTGGTTAAGCTTGAACAACGATTTTCTCGTCGATTAACTCCTGACAATTTGTCGCACTGTATCCCAGTTCTCTGAGGATTTCTGAGCTGTGTTGTCCGAGCTTGGGAGCAGGCAGGCGCAATGTACTTCTGGTTAATTGGAACTGCGCAGCAGGAACTGGTTGACGCACTTCACCAAATCCGGGAATAACGTCACGAGCTACTGTATTGCTCTCTAAAATTTGAGGATGGTCTAAAAGCTCTTCGCGGCTAAGCAACGGAGCGCACGGGACATCGTGAGTATCAAGAAGTTCAAGTAAATCGGTGGTTGAATGTCGCTCGATTTCGGCGCCTACGATGGCTCGCCGTTCCTTGGTATTTTCTCTGCGAGCGATTGCCGTCGCGAAGCGACTGTCTGTGAGAAGGTCGTCTCTTTTAAGCGCAGCGCAAAGAGCTTTCCATTCCTTGTCCGAAACTGTGCTCAAAGTAATAAACCCGTCGTTAGTTTCATACACCAAATCGAGAGATGCGAAATTTTTACTATGATCTATTTTTTTCTCTGCAAAAGTTAGCCCATTCATGCCCTCTGGCCAAAAAAAAGCGATTGTCGCACCCAGCATCGATAACTTTATATGTTGACCCTCGTTAAACCTTTCACGGTGAAATAATGCGCTAGAAACAGCTTGGGCGGCGGTGAGAGCAGAAATCTTATCGGCTATGATAATCCGGAACATGCCTGGCCTTCCGGTTTCTCGATTAGCTTGAATATCCGTTGCACCTGAGAGTCCTTGAATTATTGGATCATAAACTCTTTTATGGGCATACGGGCCGTCCTCACCAAAGCCACTGATGGAAACAAAAATTATGCCTGAGTTGCGCTGCCTGACTTTGTCTTCACCGAAACCCATTCGTTCGATGGCTCCCGGGCGGAAATTTTGGAGTAATACATCGGCTTTTTCGATTAGCAGCCAAAGGACCTCTTGTCCTTTGGTGGTTTTTAAATCAAGCGCAAGAGATCTTTTGTTACGATTACACGAATAAAAAGTAGCGGAAATATCGTTGTGTTTTTCGCCGAGGTGCCGCAACTGTTCGCCATACAGAGGTTCGATTTTCGTCACATCAGCGCCCTGATCACCTAGTATCATGGCAGCAACAGGTCCAGAGACCATACTTGTAAGATCTAAAACTTTTATGCCTTCTAAGGGTCCCATAAAGTCCTTCCTGAGCTATAATTTTTGATTGTTTTTAATTCTGGCTCTTTTATACCCTGATCTTTCTGTCATGTTAGAGAGATACTCTTTCAATATGTTAGATAATTCTATTTGGCACCCTTCTGCCCAAACTAAGCATGTAGTTAAGAATATATCGGCGACACCAAATTTGTTTTGGATTAAGAATTTCCGATCTTTCAGCCGATGTTCTGCAACTGAAATATGTTTTTGAAAATATGATTTTGCAGCAGTAATAGCATTTGGTGCTTCGCCATATATTGCTGCTAATGCCTCGTGTCTCCGAATTACATAAAGGCTGGTCTCATCGAGTTCACCGTATATAAAACTCAGCCATTCATCTTCTCGCGCTTTTTCCTGTGCGCACGCTGGTGCAGTAATGTTTTCCGCTAAACCGTACTGATTGATAAGGTAGCGACAAATCGCGGGGCTTTCGGAGATGCAAAAATCGCCATCTTGAAGCAAAGGAACTTTTTGTTTTGGATTTATTTTAGTAAAGGCATCTGTTTGGGTTTCTCCTGTTCGAGGGCCGATGGGTTTCACTTTATAGGAGAGCCCTAGCTCTTCTGCAACCCATATTGGGCGGATTGTCCGACTTGTGCCAACACCCCAGAGAATGATTTCCTTTTTATTCATAAAAATTCAGACATTGCGTTAATTGCGTTGCATAAAGGTTGAGAGCATCAATGATTCCACCAAGCTAAATCTGAAAAAGAGCGCAAATCTAATTCGTGTGTCCAAACTGAGCGGTGTTGCTGATGGATGTGCAAGTAAGTTTCTGCGATTTTTTCTGGAAGCATCAATCCATCTTTCCCCATCCCTTTTTCTTCTTTCAGCTTTTGAAATTTTTCTGCACCTAACATTTTGCCGAGTGTGTCTGGTGCCTCAACCGCGCCATCAATAATTATATGAGCGATATGTATTCCCTTACTTGCGTACTCTGCATTCAATGATTGGCAAAGCATTCTTCTACCGCCCATGGCAGCCGCATGCGAATGTTGTGACGCATTACCTCGAACTGAAGCGGTGGAGGACGTGACAAGAAGTGTGCCTCTACCTCGATTCTCCATTAGTGGGAAAAGTGTCGACGCAGTTCGGAAAAGAGCGAATGTTGCCATTCTCCAGCCAATTTCGAAGGCTTTATAAGAAGTGTCTGTAAGATGTCGGTTACCAATTTGTGCACCGAGGTTGAATACAACAATCTCGATAGGGCCGATCTCGGTTTCTATATAGGAAATTTGTTTTTCAATGCTTCCTTCCTCGACAGCATTTAATATAAATCCAGTTGCTTCACCGCCATTGGTCTGTATTTTAGAGACTAATTTGTCGAGACCATCTTGATCACTGCGTCGACATAACACCGAGTGAAAATTCTCCTGAGAAAATTTCGCGCCGACGGTCCCCCCAATGCCGGCCCCAGCTCCAATGACTAGACAAACTGGTTTCATAGATCACCTTTTTTATAAGTGAAATGTCTTAACCAATGCATTCAAATACCTGATTCAGCTACATTTCAAAACATGTCAATTTTAATGCTTTCGCGGTAAGAGATTATTTAACTATAATTTATTTTGCAAGTCGATCGAGTCTTTTAATATTATGATTTGAATGGGTGAAGTGAGTGCAAAACCTTCTCGTAGAACTGACCCTTGAAGGCCTGTTCGAGAACAGATAGTGTGGAATAGTTAGTTTTTAGGTAACAATGTCAGTGTTCTAGATTGCGTGATCTAATAACTTTTGGATGTGAGTCGGTGAGGAGGAGCGAAATGAAAGTTTTTTCGACAAGCGCTATAAAAAAATGTGTCTTTCTTGTAGTTCTGTTGTTCGGGCAATTCGCTTGTTCTCGCGACTCGGAAAGTCTGGATCTTGTTGAAATTACAATCGGTGAAATTCAAGAGACCCTGTTAAAAAGAAGAGTGACATGCTTTGAAGTGGTTTCAGCTTATCTAGAGCGTATAGAAAAGTTTGATATTCCTGCGGGAGTCAACTCGATTTCAGTGATTAATTCAAACGCGTTGCTGAGAGCCCGAGAGATAGACCGAGCTATAGCAATTGATGCTCCGCTGCCTCAGCTATTTTGTGCCCCTATTGTTGTGAAAGATAACTTCGATACTCACGACATGCCGACAACGGGCGGTTCTGTTATTTTGCGCGACAGTTATCCTCTCGACGACGCATTCATGGTAAGTCAACTTAGAGCAGCGGGTGCAATCATAATAGCAAAGACAAACATGGCGGAGTGGGCTTTTAGTCCACGTGAAACAGTCTCTTCAACAGTAGGTCGAACGGCAAATGTTTACGATATAAGTTATGTACCTGCTGGATCTTCTGGTGGCACAGCGTCTGCGGTTGCGGCTAATTTTGCAGTAGCGGGAATGGGGAGTGATACCGGGAATTCGATAAGAGGACCTTCATCTCATCTAGCTTTATTTGGGATTCGTTCCACAATAGGCCTTACAAGTCGGGACGGAATCATTCCGTTAATTTTTGACCGAGACATAGCCGGGCCTATGGCAAGGACCGTTGAGGACGGTGTAAAGCTTTTTAATGTGGTTTCTAACTATGACGAAAATGATTTGCTTACCGTTGCAGATAAACGAGAGCCAGACTATCGTAAATTTTTGAAGGCAGATGGCTTGCGAGGTAAAAGAATTGGGGTGTTTAATTCCCTATTTGATCAAAATACCGCTGATGAAGAGATAAGTGAAATTTTCTTTACGGCCCTCGATGACATGCGGGCAGCTGGTGCAACAATTGTAAGTGCTTTTTCGATCGAGGATTTTAATTTGATTAGCGCCGGAGTCGAATCATGTCATAGTTTTCGCTACGACCTTAGACAATATTTTGAAACTCTCGAGAAGCCTCCTTTGGAAGATATTGCTCTTGTATTGGAGTCGGGCGAATTTGCCGCTGAGTCAAAAAGTGCTTTAGAGTTTTATTCACAATTTTCTCACGAGATTCCGCCGGACAGACGTGAAAACCCATGCGAAATTTGGCCAGATCATTCTGGGAGAAATCTGCTTTTGAAAGAATCTGTTGCGGCTATGGATGATGCTAATTTAGATGCTGTAGTTTTCCCTACATGGTCGAATCCACCGGCATCTATAAATAAAGCGGTGGAGGAATATTTGGGCGATAATAGCCAAGGATGGGTTCCAGCCGCAGGGTTACCTGCTGTAACAGTTCCGATGGGATTTTGGAAAGGTCGGCTTCCGGCTGGAATTCAAATTGTGGGTCGTCCTTATTCTGAGGGTCAGTTGATTGAGATTGCTTATAGTTATGAACAAGCCACGCATCATAGGAGGCCTCCGTCAGGATTATCCGCTCTCGCCGAATGAATTTTGTCGGCTAGTTGCATTAAGCTGAGGAAGCACAGTCTTTTGTTGTCTAACGAGCCTTGCAAAGGCTTATTGGGTTGCGAGCGCCGACCTAACGTTAATTAAGGCCTGTTCCACATGTTTTCTAATACACGGCTGCTTAATTTTTTTTGTCCATCGATAATATAATTGCGGAGTTCAGCGGCTTTTTCAGGATACTCCCGAGTGTAGCTGTATGTCTCCGAAGGATCGCGTTCCAAATTAAATAAAAGACCGTATGGTGCATAATAGGAGTTTGCATTATCAAAACTGGGAACGGCACCCCGATAATGCGTTTCCACAACTAATTTCCAAGGACCACTCCGAACGCCTGCGATGCGATTTTGATTAAAAAGAAATAAGGCGTCATGCGGTGACGGGGCTTCATTCTTAAGAACAGGGAAAATATCTTTGCCATCTATAACTCGCTCTGATGGAAGCTCGATGCCTGCAAGATTTAGAAAGGTTGGAAATATATCGATATTCATTGCAGGCTCATCTGACACTACCCCGTGTGGTATTTGACCTTGCCATTGGGCGATAAAGGGTACGCGTTGACCGCCCTCCCAGGAGCTGCCTTTACGATCTCGATACGGGCCCGGGCTCCCTTCGAACCAAGGACCATTGTCTGAGGTAAAAACAACTAACGTATTTTCGGTTAAGTTTAAGCGTTCGAGCGTACGTAAAATCTCACCGACACTCCAGTCAATAGTCTCCACAACATCACCATAGAGCCCGGCTTCAGATTGACCGCTAAATTGGTTTGACACATATAGGGGAACGTGCGGAAAGGTATGGGGCATGTACAAAAAGAACGGTTTATCTTGATGCGTCTCAATAAACCGCAAAGCCTCTTGTGTATATCTTTCTGTTAGGGTGCTTTGGTCAACCGGCTCTTCAATTACCAGATCTTGTCTATACAGCTCGAAGGGTGTCATGTCATTGCTATGAAGCACACCGAAAAACTCATCAAATCCTTGCGTGAGAGGCGACCATTCCAAGCGACTTCCGAGGTGCCACTTTCCAAAAAGAGCGGTTTGATATCCCATTGGTTTTAGAGCTTCTGCAAGACTTAACTCATCGTCAGCCAAGTGAACATTATTATTGGGCCGAGCGACGTCGCTAACAATATCAAGTCGTATGGGATACTTTCCAGTTAATAATCCCCCTCGAGCCGCGGTGCACACGTTTGCACTGGAGTAAAAGCTATTTAGTAGGGCACCTTGCTGGGCCATTCGGTCTAGGTTTGGTGTTTTAATTAAATTAGAGCCATAAATCCCTAAATCGCCATAACCAAGATCGTCGGCCATAATAACTATGAAATTGGGTTTCTCCATGGTTTGTGCATAAACGGAAGTGAACAAGCTCGAAATGATAGCCGATAGGCAAAAAATAAGGATTCGTTTCATTTGTGCTCCTGACGTAACTTTTGTATGACTACATTCTATCTGTGAATTATTATTTCTTCCAATGGGGTTCTAGCTAAAAAGCCTAAGGGTAAACAAAAAATAAAAAATTTAAATTTCTTGTTTTTAGTAGGAATAATCTTGAATTTGTTCGACGAGACCGGTGTTACCTTTCAACAAGAATGCGACTATTGACTAGTGTTTGATAAGTTTTTCTGCAAAACTCGGCTATATACGAAATTCGTTTTTTATCATGTGATAATTTGAGTGTTAGGAGCTTTGATTTTCTTTAATACGCCAAAACTTTTTCTTAGTTGGATCGGTGTCATTGTTGTAGGCATGATGCTTACACAATGCAGTGATCAAAAAATTGCAGACGTCAGTCAAGAGACTGAGACTAGTAAATTGCAAAAGCTGAATATTCTTTGGTTGGTTGCCGAAGATCTTAGCGCTATTATCCCGCCCTTTGGTGATATGACAGTCGCTACACCAAACTTGTCTCGGCTAGCGGCCGAGGGGGTGCGATTTACTCAAGTTTATTCTACTTCTGGAGTCTGCGCTCCGAGCCGTGCAGCTATTGCTACTGGGATGTATCAAAATCGCATTGGTGCGCAACATATGCGTACGACAAACATAAAAAAATTTGGCGTGGACGGCCTCATAGCTTATGAAGCAGTCCCCCCTCCATATGTCAAAATGCATAGTCAACATTTTCGTGAGGCTGGCTACTACACGACGAATAATGCCAAGGAAGACTATCAATTTCGCAAGTCATTGGTCGCGTGGGACGATAGCAGTGATTCAGCCCATTGGCGTCATAGAAACGCAGGTCAACCATTTTTTTCTGTTTTTAATTTTGGTATTACGCATGAGTCACAGGTCTGGGAGCAATCAGGACAACCGCTTTTAATAGCTGATGATACTAATGTTCCTATTCCGCCTTATCTTCAAGATACGGATGTTAGCCGCAGAGATGTACGACAAGTTTACTCCAACGTCGTCGCAATGGATCAGCAGGTAGGGCAGATTTTGGCTCAGCTTGAGGAAGATGATTTGTTGGATTCGACAATAATTTTTTGGTACACCGATCATGGTGGACCGCTACCTCGTCAAAAAAGATTGTTATATGATTCAGGAATTCATGTCCCATTGATCATAAGGTTCCCTGATAAACTGAGAGCGGGGGAGATTGATGATCAGCTAATAAGTTTCGTTGACTTTAAGTCAACAGCCCTTTCACTTGCTGGGATTGAACCTCCGTCCTATGTCGACGGGAGAGCTTTTCTGGGAGACTATGTAAGCACTCCGAATCGTCGTTATATTCATGCAGCGGCTGACCGATTTGATTCTGAGTACGATATGATTCGTGCTGTTCGAGATGGTCGATTTAAGTACCTTAAAAATTATAAACCCGAGCGACCCTATTACCTGCCACTCACGTACCGGGAGCAGATGCCAATAATGCAGGAACTTCTTAAACTGCGGGACAGCGGATTGTTAAATGAAATTCAAACACAGTGGTTTAGGACTTCTAAAGACGAGGAAGAACTCTTTGATATTTTACGCGACCCTTATGAGCTAAATAATCTTGCAAAAGACCCTGCCCATGCCGAAAAGCTAGTAGAGTTAAGGAATGAGCTCAACAATTGGATGACTTCTGTAGAGGATAAAGGGCTTATGTCAGAAGGCGATTTGATTCAAAGTATGTGGCCAGGTGCGGTACAACCGATAACGTTGAGTCCTGTCGCAACTAAACGTGGTAATAATTCAGAGATAGCTCTGCGAAGCCAAACGGAAGGTTCTAGTATCGGATATCAAATTTTGGAACAAGGTGAGGTGGTTAATGGGGTCTGGGAAATTTACAAGGACCCTTTAACTATTGATGATAGTCAAAGACTTGCAGTAGTAGCCCATCGTTTAGGTTTTGCACCAAGTGAAATTATGATCATAAGATAACTATAAATGCGCAATAGACGGAGACTTTTCCGTTTTTTGAAGTGGGTTGCTGCGGCCTCTTTCGCCGAAATTGAAAATTATATGGAGAATGACAATGAAGAATATGTTCTGTGGGTTTTTAATCTCCGCTTTTGCACTTCTCGCTGGCTGCTCAGAGGAGCCGCTGAGTCTGACTGAAACCGCTGATATGTCAGCTGCTGAATTAATAGCAGACTTTACGGAATCGTTTAGTGCCGCATGGGCTGATGGTGATGCTCAAGCGATGGGCCGTCTGTTTGAGGAGGACGCTATTCGAATTGTATCGACCTCGGCGTCACCCATATACGGTAGGGACGCAATAGTAAGAGAGTTCGCTTCGAACGATTTTGGTGCTGACGAGTCCACGACGATCAATGCGACTACAGAGGTGGCTAAGTTTGTTTCCGATGACATTGTATTGGGCGCGGGTACTTATAATATTTTAGATTCCGATGGTGCCGCTATTGTGAGTGGGCTTTGGGGTAATGCGTTCAGACTGCGTGCCGGTAGCCTACTGATGCTAATGGAATCTGCAGGTGACCTATCGGTTTCTGGAATGAGCGCTGCGAGTTTGGCGGTACCGCAAAAGATAGATCCTATTTATTCTGGTCCTCGTGCAGGGGCCCTAAATCAAATTGTAACGACATATGAAGAAAATAATGTGAGTAATCCGAACGCTGTTGCCGAGCTATTTGTAAACGATGGAATTCACGTCATTTCTGGTAATGGTCGCGTAATTGTTGGTAAGGAAAATATCAGAGAATCCCTCTCGAGCGGGGCTGTAGACGGTGTCTCCTTGGATGCATGGAGTTACGGTTATCGTGATGTTGGTGATTCTCTAGCCTTGGGCTGGGGCGGCTATAACCTTAAAGATGCTGCAGGTCAGGTTATCGAGTACGGTATGTGGGGGAACGTAAATAGAATTACTGAGGATGGGGATAGAATTCTTATGGAGAGAGCAGGGCCTTTTTCGTTGCAGTGATTGAATTTAAAAGGGCGCCCTTGAGCGCCCATGTTGAATCCGCACCAACAAGACGAAACGATTCAATTATGCTTTGATAATCATATCAGCGGTACGCCTCTGGTTGGCTATAACTCTCTCACGATCAGCTTGAATGGCGTCACGGCGCCTGGAAATATCCTCTCCAGATTCAAGTATACCCTTAGTCACTGAGCCCACGCGCTTTAAAATAGCTGTGGCTTCCTCTTCAGCCACGTGTGATTTTTCAATTAACTTCTCGAGTCGCTCCAGGTTTGCGCTTACGCCCTGCTTGTTTGCACTGGCTGCTGCAGCGTTCATTTTGCTATTTAATTCACCGTCAACCCAGGCAGCATTCTCAGAGATCATTGTGTCGGTTTGCTCAACTACACTTTCGTTAGAATCACCTATCAATGTGTTGATAGATTGCAGCATCACATTGACTTCCTGCACTCTGCTTATGATTTCGCCAAGCTTCCCGTTTAAGTTAGCTCTATTTTCTAGTTGATCGATCTTTGTCATATTAGAAAACATGGTTTGAAAGTTAGCCTCGACGTCAGTCTTAGGCTCAAGGGAATCAATCATTATTAGTCGTGAACGAAACAAATCGTCAACATTATCGACCGCTATCGCCCGATTTCCATTGAAAGACGAGGTAAAGTTTCTTGTCAACAGCGCGCGATTTTCCTCAATATCAGCAAGCAGTAGCATAAGTTCCGCGTATGTTGTTGAGACCTCAGCTTCGAGTTCAAAAATTCGCCGCTTATTCTTCTGAATTCCAATTTTATTTTCTGCTACTAATTCTACATCGTGTTGATTGGTCATAATTTCACCTGATAGTTAGTCGGACATCTCTTCAGTTTCGGTGTCGGTGTCGTTTAAATCTGGCAGATCAAGCTGTGTCGAGCGAGACAACTTGTTCATGTTAATAAATCCCTTATTTGGCTGCGATAAATTGCATGTGCGATATATAAAATCAAAGACATTCTCAGCTTGGTCGGCCGAGACGACGACATGGAATTGCTCAACGTCAAATGAGTCTGCGACCCCTGCGACTGCTTTCCTACCTATTGGGGATCCCGCTACATTATAAAAATGCGCTTCATTAATTCCTCTTTTCATTAGTTCAGGAATCAATAAGTCGGTACCACCTTCGTATAACACGCCTGATATAAGCCACGTGTAATCGAGGTAGTGCTTTTCAATATCAAGTTTTGAGATGGGTAAGGTCATAATCTTAACCGACATACTTCGATAGGATTGATGGAGGCACATATGTGGCCGCTTGCAGCAGTGGTGTTGCGTACATGAAACCCATTCCAGGAACGTCGAGCTTAGCAGCTAAGAAAATTCTTTCAAAAATCCGGTCAACTTCATCGCTCGATACCATTACAGTAACAACTTCACGTTCAGCATCAACGGCTACACCGAGAGCTCCCAAACGTTCGCGAATACCAACGCCCATCGCAGCGTGAATCGTAGACCCTTGAATGCCGACTTCAAGCAACGCATCTGTGATTATTTCTCCGTAACCGCTCTGAACTACAGCAGTAATAAGCGTCGCCTCAGTTAAGGTAGTAAATGATCGTTTCATGCCAATTCCCCTTCTTGTGCGAGTTCTTTCGCTAGTCTGCGCTCTTCTCTTTTAACCTTAAACTGGACATATAACCCAAGGGTCAAGACCGCTACGATAGGACAAATAGAGGCAGCAGATAAAATGCCAAAACCTTCTACCGAACCCAATGCATTACCAAAACCAAGTCCCATTGCTAGCACAAGGGGAACGGTTACTGGGCCAGTTGTTACTCCGGCAGAATCCCATCCAACATTGACAAACTCTTCAGTTGAAAACAAAGTTAATATTAAGCCGAGAGAATAACCTGGGATTAAAATATACATGATATGAAAATCAAAGATTAATTTTAGCACTCCCAGCATAATGCCGACTGCCACACCAAAGGCAACGGCTCCCATAAGCATTGATTTTTTAAAAGCTCCATTTGTCAAATTCTGTACAGTCATTCCAAGGGCGTTTAATGCCGGTTCAGCTAGTGTTGATCCGAACCCTAAAACCCAAGCAAAAAGTCCGGCAATACCGATACCGACAGATGCACTGTAAAGCGGACTCTCAGTTATGGCGTCGATCGATGTGAACGCTCCAGCAATCAGACCTCCAGACTGGTCACCAAGTTTTGCAAGTCCGTAGGTAAGTCCGATGTTAAAGATACACATCCCAACAACCGCCAGAACTATGCCGTAATTTGTAATGAAAGCGTTTTTCATTTTTTCGCGTAACACGACAAATAAGATGATTGCTAAGAAAATGACCAAAGGTACAATTGCGCGGACGCCAAGCGTAATTTCAGTCCATGGAGTAACTTCGAACCAGGCTGGTTGGCTTGCGGCCATCTGAGCTGCAAGTTTAATTTCTGCGGCTCGGGCAATAATTTCTTCGGTAGGGACTGTGTATGCTGTGTAAAAGCTAAGGCACAAGACACCAAGAATTGGGAAGACTGAGGCTAGCGTGACGATTCCAAAGCCGGATAAGGATGAGTCCGCACCTTTACCGGCGGCGGAGGCTACGCCTATCCCAAGAGCGAGTACTAGTGGAACAGTCACCGGCCCAGTCGTAACTGCACCACAATCCCAGGCAAGACCGACGATTGTAGTAAGGTCTGGGTTGTTTAACGCTATTATGCTCAGGACTAATGTGGGTGTGAGACTCATAAAGATTAGCGGTTTCAAGCTCCACCCCCGGAGAAACCGGACGGTGCCAAGAACAGCGGCCAAGCCCACGCCTAAGCCAACAAGTAAAACGGTTGTCCCAGACCTGTCATTTAGGAGGGTGAAGAGATAAGGAGCCTGCTCTGGGTCAACGAGCGAGCCTGCAACTTGAAGTGCCCCAATTGCCGGCTCAGCGAACGTCACACCAATGCCAAGCAGGAATGCAATAAAAAGAACGCCCGGCAACGGTAATTTGCGGGGCAATGTATTGCCAATTACCTCTCCGAAAGGCATTAGACCGAGCTTCAAGCCTTCCATAAACATCATAAGCCCGACCATAACAGCGAAAAGACCGCCTGCGACGATTGATGCGTCGATAACCGGAGTTTTAAGTACGATGTACTGAAAGAGTGCCAGATAAAGCGCGAGGGGAACGACTGCACGGGCTTGATCAATGAATCGCGTCGAAAGGTAGGGCTGAAGCACTTTAACTACGTCACCGCCGCCCAGTTTCATCTTGGGAACGGGCTGAGGGTGTTCTCGGCCGTGGCGGTCAAACAGTGGTTCTGGCATTAATTCTTGGAATGGAACCCTTTGGGTATCCACCGCCATCGCCTGAACATAATCTCCGAATCGGATTGTATTTTTCTTAGCCATGATCGGTCTCGCTCTTTGATTTACGCTAGTTATACACTAACAAAGTAGTTCAGACAAAAGCTATTCGCACATAAATCTGTCGGTATTTATTGATATTTAAGACATATTTCGCTTATTTTGAGCCTTTTTGTTGAGTTTATGTTGATCTAAACAACAGAATATTCGGTTGAAGCGCCCAGTTTTTGCGGCC
>Ga0206682_10000514_pt1 | contig 42300 bp, 46 predicted proteins | sample M240m12015metaG_FD_155444 | JGI IMG/M metagenome (GOLD analysis project Ga0206682, IMG submission 155444) | Ammonia-oxidizing marine archaeal communities from Monterey Bay, California, United States - M2 40m 12015 | ecosystem: Environmental > Aquatic > Marine > Intertidal zone | place: USA... | reverse complement strand
TGAATGCGTGGGGAAAAGAGAACAAGGTAGACGGCAAAATTTTAATGATGGGAGATCCTTTTCTAAATTTTACCAAGGCAATAGGTGCAGATGTAGATAAGAGTGCAAGAGGTCTTGGTATTAGATCAAATAGATACACAATGCTAGTTGATGATATGAAGGTCGTCAAATTACAGGAAGAAAAAGATACAGGTTCTTGTGAAATTTCAGCAGCTGAAAATTTTTTAGAATTAGTTTAAGCTCGCTGCTTTTTTGGCCAGTAGGTCAACTTTTTCGTTAATTATATTTCCGGCATGAGCTTTAACCCAATTCCATTTAACATCTAAATTTTTATTTAAATTATAAAGTTCGATCCAAAGATCTTTATTTTTTACATTCTCATTTTTGGAAGTTTTCCAATTGTTTAGCACCCACTTATTAATCCATTCAGTAATTCCAAGTTTCACATATTGAGAGTCTGTATATATTTCAATTTGTTCATTTCTTTTCATTTCTTTCAAAGCATTAATTGGAGCTAAAAGCTCCATTCTATTATTTGTGGTATGTCTCTCACTTCCACTTATCTCTTTACTTTCGTTATCTTTAATTATTATTGCTGCCCAACCTCCATCTCCAGGGTTTTTTAAGCATGAACCATCTGTATAAATCTTAATCATTAAATCAAATAATCTTTATATGTGAGCAAGCTATTATGTGTAATAAGTTTTTGATAATACTCATTAGGATCTTTAATGTTTATTAATGCAGTTTTAGGTGTATTTGAGTAATCATAAAGTCTAGTTAACAAATATCTCATTGCAGCACCTCGACACAAAATATTTAATGATTTTTTTTCTTTAATAGAAATTTTTTTAATACTTTCATACCCCCTAATTAAACTTTTTATTTTTAGTTTATCAATTTTAAATTTTGACCTTTTTTTATCAAAACATAGTGCATTTATACAAATAGCTAATTCGTACATAAAGTAGTCATTTGCAGCAAAATAAAAATCAATAACTCCTGAAAGTTTATTATTTTTAAAAAAAATATTATCTATAAACAGATCACCATGAATAATCCCATTTGGTAATTTATTTGGCCAGTTTTTTTTAATATATTTTAGATTTTCTTTTAAAAATTTTTCTAGATTATTAAACTTATTAGATTTAAATTTTATACTTTTAAGCAAAGGGTCTAAATTTTTAATACCCATCGAATTTTTTCTAGATATTTTTATATTTTTGGTAATACAGTGCATTTGTGCAATTATTTTACCAACTTCAAAACAGTTTTTTAAACTAAGTTTGTTTTTATCTTTACCTTGTAAGAAAGAAACAATGCAAGCTGTTTTATTTTTTAATTTTATTAAATAGCTTCCATTGTTACTTTTTAAAGGTTTTGGACAATTAATCTTAGAATAATTTAATTGATCCATTAGTTTCATGAAAAAAGGGATTTCTTTATTTGAAACTCTTTTCTCAAAAATTGTTAATATAAATTTTTTATTTTTTGATTTTAATAAATAATTTGTATTTTCAATTCCTTTCTTAATACCTTGAAAACTAATAATTTTTTCAATATCAAATTTATTATTTATAACAGAAATATCTTCTTTATTTATTTTTGTATAAACAGCCATTTAATTTAATTTTTTTGGGATTTTAAATACTACGTCTTCTTTAATTATTTCTACTTCATCTATCTTAATAGTAAATCTATTTTTTAAATCATCGATAAAATTATTCACTAATATTTCAGGAGCTGAAGCACCAGATGAAATACCAATCGTGTTTGAATTTTCAATTTTATCATAAGGTATTTCACTTTCTGAGTGGATTAACATTGAATTTTCACAGCCAGATTTTTTTGCAACCTCCACAAGCCTAACCGAATTTGATGAATTTCTACTACCTATTATAAAAAACATATCACAATTTTTTGCTATGTTTTTAACAGCCATCTGTCTATTAGTTGTAGCATAACAAATATCCTCTTTTTGAGGTTCTCGAATATTTTTAAACCTACTCTTCAAAATTTGAATAATTTCTTTTGTATCATCGACGGATAGAGTTGTCTGAGTAACAAATGCAATTTTTTTATAATTTTTATCGACATAATTTTTTGCTTCATCTTCGTTTTGAATAAGATCAATTGATCCATCAGGTAATTGACCCATAGTTCCTATAACTTCTGGGTGATTTCTATGACCAATTAGAATTATATGGTATCCAGCTTTATATAAATTTTCAGCCTCTCTATGCACTTTAGAAACTAATGGACATGTCGCGTCCACATATGTCATGTTATAATTTTTTGCATCTTCGGGTATTTTTTTTGGCACACCATGAGCTGAAAAAATAACTGGTCTTGATTTATCTTTTATTTCTTCAAGCTCTTCAACAAAAACAGCTCCTTTTTTCTTTAGATCATCAACAACAAATTTATTGTGAACTATTTCGTGTCTAACATAAACTGGCGAACCATATTTTTGAATTGATTTTTCAACAATTTCTATTGCTCTTTCAACGCCTGCACAAAAACCACGGGGAGCTGAAAGTAAAATATTAATTTGTTTATTTTTCATTTTTTTCTAAAAAATATTCAAGCAATATATGTGGAAAGGTTAAAGACGCCAAACCTATAAAGATTATTTTTAAAATTGCACTATCTAGATTGTATAAATTATTTAGTAGATATAGTGCAAAAAAAGAAAAAACAGATGTTAAAATTGTTAAAGGTAAGGCTTTTATAACAAATAATTTAAATCCATTAATTACACTATTTGGGTCAAGCTCTATAGCCAATGAAATTGAATGTCTAATCGAATGTAAAAAACAAAAATAAATAGTAAAAGCTAAAAGTGGAGATAAATAGTAATTTAATATTAAAATTGAAAAATAATCTAAAAAAATTATAAATTTTTTAATTTCAAAATTATTCGACAATAAAAAAATACTAGATAATGTGCTACAGATTATTCCTATTTGAATTACTTTATTTGTTTCAATAAAATTTAAACTTAAATAAAACATCTCATTATCAATTAATAATAATTTAAAAATCTCTATAGTTTCCTGAAAATGAAAATACAAAGGAGCAAGTATAATTAAAAATCCTTTAAAAAAATAAAGCATTTGAGTTAAATAAGATCCATCATTTATTAAAAATTGCGTATCCTCTTTACCAAAGTGGTAGGAGGCGATTATTAAAAAAAGAGTCAAAGTCATTGATGGCAATAGTATCCAGCTAGCTATGACTGCTGCTGAAATTAAAATATATGTAATATAGAATATGTAATTTGATTTTATATTAAATAACTCAAGCAGTTTTTTTCCCTTAATATGGTCTAATGAACCATGGGAAACGCCTATAATTAAAATTAAAAGTAAACACAAAATTGATGAAATATTAAAATTGCTATACTTTAAAAGTAAAATACAAAAAGTATTTACAACAAAGAAAAAAATAAATGAATGATTTAGATTTATTTTTTTTATCCTATTTTTCATGTTAAATTAATTCTTTTAAAAATTTCCACTTAGGCATTTTAAGAATAACTTCTAAATCTTCAAAAAAACTGCTTTTATTTGATAAAAAATTAATAGCTGTTTTGGGTTTTGAATTAAAAACTCTGAAAAATATATTACTCATTTCTGTAGAATTATTTTTAAGAACTTTTAATAAAATTTTATCTAAAAAATCATATTTTGAGTTAATCTTAAATAGATTTATATTTTTAATATTTTCTATGTTTTCTCTTATATATCTGCTCTGTTCTTGAATATTTAGGAAAGTGTAACCTGTACTTAATCTAGTCATGCCGCCTGCTGAACCTATGTAAATTTCATTTAATTTATTTAAGTTTTTTTGTCTAAAAAGTGGGATTGCACCAGTTTCTTTGAAATTAATTTTACAGTTTTTGATATTAAGGTGTTTACTTAAATAATCATCAATTTGCTTATCATAATCTTTAAGCCTTTCATCATTTAGTTCGGATATCCATGTAGTTTCAACTAATGCATTTCTTTTTGTAAATGGTAGCGTATAAAAAAAATGAACTTTGTTTCTTTGATCACAAGCAAAATCCATTAAATTAAATATTTCATCATCAAAAAAATCTCTATCAGTTTCTATTTCCACCCCACAAAAATGCTGCCATAAATCATTATGTTTATTTTTAAAATTAGGCACACTACTAAATACAAGTGAATTTGATTTATCTATTTCATCAATACTTTTAAAAAAGTGAATATTTTTATTTGACTTAAGTTTTGAAAGTATTTTTTCATAAAACATACCACTATCAATTGTTTGATATGGGGTAGATTGGCAATCTACATATTTTGTTTCATCTGGATTATTTATTGTAAAATTATTCCAGCTTTTTTTAATACAGTCATCGAAATTATGTGGAAAAATCTTCCAAAAAGACCAAGTTTTATCTCTTTTATACTCTTCTCTTGGCTCAATGATTGCTAAAGTTTTATTTTTTAACTTATCATAAATTTCTAGTTCGTACGCTAATGAGAGACCCGCACAACCTCCACCTATAATTATATAATCAAATTCTTTCATTTAAATTAATTTCTTCATTAATTAAATTATGATCGTGTTTAATATTGTCATCGTTTTTACTTATAAGTGATAACTTAATTAAGTCAAAAATAGATAACAAAGTTTCAATTATTTTTTCAATGTTTGAGACATAAATTTTTCCAGATTTTCTATAATCTTCTAAATTTTGTTTTCTTAGAATCTTATAACCTATTTTTCTATAAACTCTTCTCGCAACTAAAATAGCAAAACGAAAAGTAAAAGGGATTTCTTTAATTGAATAGAACGAATTTCTATAATAATTTTCTGAAAGTTCGATTGTAGATCTTATTTCCTCAAAATTAAGATTTATGTAAGATCTTCCAAAATTAAGGTCCTCTACAACATCCCTAGATATATTTGTTAGTTGCATGGCTATACCAAGATCAATAGCTGACTTCAATGAGCTTTTTTTATTTACTCTTAAAATTTTAGCCATCATTAAACCAACAGTTCCAGCCACCCTATAAGAGTATAATAATAAATCCTTTTTTTTATTCAATTTTATATTTTTTTGAATATCAGAATTTATTCCATCTAGTAGATCATGAACAACTTTTAATGGAATATTAAACTCATTTATGAGTTGCCACATATTCTTAATAATTGGATCATCAAATTTATGATTATTAAAATTTTGTTGAAAATCTAAAAATTTTATTTTCTTTATCTCGATAGTTTCATTGCTATCTGCAATATTGTCAACGACTCTGCAAAAATCATACAAAGCTGAACACTTTAAATAAGTTTGTTTGGGTAAGAAAAAACCTGCCCAATTAAAAGATTTTGCGTATATTGATAAATAACTCTGTTCTGACATTATATGATTTTATCTAATACTTTTGCGGAAGACAATACACCTGGCACACCTGCCCCAGGGTGTGTTCCTGCTCCAACAAAGTAAAGACCATCATATACCTCTGATTTATTATGAAATCTAAAGTAGGCTGATTGAGTAAATTTTGGCTGGATAGAAAAACCAGAACCATATTTCGTATTCAGATCTTTTTCAAAGTAATCTGGTGTAAGATAAAAATCTTCTATAATATTTTCACTAAGATTAGGCATCAAATCTTTTTCCATTTTATCTACTACTAATTTTTTCATTTTTTCACCTTCAATATCCCAATTAATTTTGGATTGGTTGTTAGGGACGGGGACTAACACATAAAAACAATCATTGCCGTCAGGGGCCATTGATTTATCAGTTGCTGTTGGTCTATGAAGATAATAGCTAATATCTTTATTTAATTTTTTTTTGTCAAATATGTCATCTAGGTGTTCTTTATATTTATTACCAAACTTTATTGTGTGATGCTCAACATTTTCATATATTTTTTTTGTTCCAAAATAATACACAAATAATCCCATAGAATATTCCATACGATTTTTTTTCCAATTAAATAGGATTGAATTATTTTTGTTTTGCCCCAACAATTTTTCATAAACAGCAGGTGGATCTGCATTGCAAATGACATTATCAGCATCTATATTGATTTGACTATTTATTTGAACACCAGAAATTTTATTATTTTTTGAAATTATTTTGGTAACTTCGCTTTCTTTTAATATCTTTATACCAACTTCATTCATCAATTTTTCATAACCTTTAATTATATTTCCAGTTCCACCCATCGAGTAATGTATTCCCCATTTTTTTTCTAAGTATAAGATTAGTCCATAAATAGATGTTGTTGAAAAAGGGTTTCCACCAACCAAAAGAGGGTGCATGCTTAGCATTCTTCTTAATTTTTCACTTTGTATGTATGAAGAAACTAGTGAATAAACAGATTTATAACTTTTAAGTTTTAAAAGTGCTGGTAATTGCTTCATCATCACAAATGGTTTGTCAAAAGGAACATCAGCAAGCTCAGTAAAACCTTTATCAAAAATTTTTTTTGTAAAATTTACTAATTTTTCGTAACCTTTTACATCGGTCTTGTTTATTTTTTGAATTTGATTTTTCATTTCTGACTCATTTCCAGAGTAGTCAAATTTTGTTTTATCTTCAAAAATGAATTGGTACCAAATTTTAAGTGGAGTAAGTTCAATATAATCTTTGGGATCTTTTTTGAATAAATCAAATAACTCGTTTATTAAATAAGGTGCTGTTATAACAGTTGGTCCACCATCAAACGTAAAGCCATTTTTTTTAAATACTCTTGCTCTGCCACCTAAATCAGGATGTTTCTCTACTAGTGTAACTTGATGACCTTTAGCTTTAAGCCTTAGAGCAGCTGCTATTCCACCAAATCCAGAACCAATAACTATAGAATTCATTTTAATAATTTATAGCTTTTTGATAAAATTGTAAGAATATTATGAGTTAATCTTTTTTAACTCTTCTTTAGTTTCATCTAAGTTTTTTTGAAATACTGCGTCAAGTTTAGATTTATCGACAGAAGTTGTGATAATTTTTTTCACCGAATCTACAGCAATTTTAATTGACGCATCTTTAATTTCTTTAATTGCCGCTTCCTTCATTTGGCTTATTTTATTTTCAGCTAAATTTTTCTTAATTTCTGATGATTTGTGAAATTTATCATTTAGTTCAATAATTAATTTATCTGAATCTTTTTTCGCTTCATCCAAAATTTCATTACTAACCGATTGTGCTGTATCTAATTTATTTTGGGCATTATGAAGCAATGTCTTCGCCTCAGTTCTTAGTTTTTCACTTTCATCAATTTCGTTTTTAATATCAGAGATCATTTTATCTAACATCTCAGTGATTTTTTGAGGAATTTTTAAATAAATTAAAGCTCCAAAAAAAATAACAAAAGAAACTGCTACCCAAAATGTTGCATCAATTGCCATAATACTTGTCTCCACTTCTTTTAGATAAATCATCTACAATTGCCGATATACTGCTGTTATTTACTTCAGCACCAATAAGTTTTTGGATTAATTCTGATGAAGTATCTATAGCTATCTTATTAATTTTTTCAGCTGCACCATTTTGTAGTTCTTTTATTTCTTGTTCGACTTTACCAATTTCATCATCAATTTGTTTGTCAAGAACCTCTTTTTTAGAGCCAATGTCTTTTAATACTTTTTCTCTTGCTTGATTGAAAATGTTCTTTGCTTCCAGCTTACTTTTTGAAATAATTTCTTCATATTCTTTAAGCTTTTCTTCGCTATTTTCTCTCTGTCTCTCTGCAGCCTCAATATTCTCTAAAATTTGTGATTTTCGAGATTCTAAGTTGTCACTAATTTTTGGAAGTATAAATTTTGATAAAATTATATACAAAATTCCAAAGGTTAGTGTTAACCAAAAAATCTGCGAAATCCAAAATTCAGGATTTAATTGAGGCATACCTCCGCTTTCAGCTGCAAAAGCTTCCAATATAAAAAGGAAGCTAAAAAATATTGACTGAAAATATATTTTTTTAATCATTAAATTTAAAATGCAAATAGAATGATTAATGCAACTACTAATCCAAATAATCCTGTTGCTTCTGCAAGTGCAAAACCTAAAAGCAAGTTAGGAAATTGTTTTTGTGCTGCTGATGGATTTCTCATTGCACCAGACAAATAATTTCCAAAAATTATTCCAATACCAACACCGGCACCAGCTAAAGCTATTGCTGCTAAACCTGCTCCGATCATTTTTGCTGCTTCTAATTCCATTATATCCTCCTATGTTAATTAATGGTGTAAATTTAATGCATCGTTTAAATAGATGCAGGTTAAAATTGCAAAAACATATGCTTGAAGAAAAGCAACTAAGATCTCTAAGCCTGTTAATGCAACCGAAAAACTCAGTGGAAGCCATCCACCAACTATTCCAAGACTTATTACAAAGCCTCCGAAAACTTTCATCATTGTGTGACCTGCCATCATGTTAGCAAATAATCTAACTGATAAACTAATTGGTCTACTTAAATAAGAAATTATTTCTATAACTACAATCAGTGGAAGCAGTACCGCGGGGACCCCACTTGGTACAAATAATTTTAGATATCCAAAACCATGTTTCATAAATCCAATAATAGTTACACCAATAAAAATAAATGAAGCTAAAACAAATGTTACAATGATATGACTAGTGACAGTAAAGGTATAAGGTATCATCCCAAACATATTGCAAAACAGCACAAACATAAAAAGTGAAAATATAAAAGCAAAATAGGGTTTTGCTTTAAGACCAGCAGTATCGCTAATCATTTTTGAGACAAAAGTATAACTGAGCTCTGCCAAAAGTTGAATTTTATTTGGAATTAATGAATTTTTTTTTGATCCAAGATTAAAAATTATTAATATTGCTACTGAACTAATGATCATAAACAAGCTTGCATTTGTAAATGAGATATCGAAAGTGCCTATTTTGATGTCTGGTCCAATTCTGTGCACATTGAATTGGGTCATTGGATTTGATGCCATAAAATTTTATCTATTTTTGCATATTTTTTGCAGATCTAATTACGTTGGTTATACCAGCAACTACACCTACAAAAAAAAATATTAATATAAACCAGGGCTTAGTATCAAAGGTCTTATCAAAAATAAACCCAATAATTGTCCCTACAGCCACAGCAGAAACTAATTCTGTGCTTAATTTAAAGGCTGTTCCAATAGAGGATGGATTATCCTTTTTATTATACAAATTTTTCTTTGAAATCTTGCTTTTTGCAATCTCTAGGCGAGTTTTAAACGGATCTTTTGACATTTGTATAGTTTAGGCAACCATACTCTCTGCTTTTTGTAAATCAACAGCTACTAGCTGACTAATACCTTTTTCTGGCATTGTTACTCCATAAAGTCTGTTCATTTTAGACATCGTTAGAGCATGGTGAGTTACAATAATAAATTTTGTATTTGTAATTTTAATTAGTTCCTCAAGTAAATTACAAAATCTTGTAACATTTGCATCATCAAGGGGAGCATCAACTTCATCTAATACACAAATAGGAGATGGATTAGTTAAAAAAACCGCAAAAATTAGGGACAGAGCAGTTAGTGCTTGTTCACCACCAGAAAGTAATGTTATTGATTGAAGTCTTTTTCCTGGAGGACTGACTAGCATCTCTAATCCTGCTTCTAACGGGTCATCCGAATCAACTAATTCTAATTTAGCATTTCCACCATTAAAAAGTTTTGTATAAACTTCGTTAAACTTTCTATTAACTTTTTCAAAAGCCTCAATTAATCTTTCTCTTCCTTTTTGATTTAGTTCATTGATGCTATCTTTTAATTTCATTATTGCCGTCACTAAGTCTGAACGATCTTTTTCCATTTTTTTAATTTCATCTTCATATTTACTAGTTTCTTCATCAGCTTTTAAATTAACAGATCCCAAACTTTCTCTTTCCTGCTTTTTTTTGTCTAAAGTATCTTCTTGATCAATAGCCTCTGGCAATTCTTCAGCACCAAATAGATTAGAATTTTCTAAAATATTATCTTCAGATAAATTTAATTCAGAATTTATTCTATCCAATAAATCATTTTTTCTTTTTTGGAGACCCTCTATTGTTGCACCTGAACTTGCTTTTCTTTCTCTAATTTGAATAGATTGTTCTTGAATTTCATTTAACTCATTTCTTAACGTTTCTATTCTATTGTCAGTCTCTTCAATAATTACATCGTTATCAATTTTTTCTTTATCAGAAATTCTTAAATTCTCAGAAATTTGTCCTTTTCTTTCTGCTTGAACTCTAGGTTGATTATCAAGCTCTTTTAATTGAGCTGAAAGTTTATTTTTTCGTTCAATTAATTCAGCAACCATTTTTTCTGAATTTGATAACAAATTTTTCCAACTTTCAATTTCAGTTTCAATAGTTTTTATTCTCTCATTACGTTTAATTGACTCATTTTTGATTGATTGATTTTTACTGTAAGCATCAGCATATTTTTCTTGAAGTTGTTTAATATTTTTAGATTTCTCATTTACACTTAATAGTTCTTGTCTACTTTTCTCATTTTTTAAATCATTTAAAAAACTATCAAGCTCAATATTGCATCTGTCTAGCAATGTAACTGCTTGATTAATTTCATTACTATCAATCAATTCTTTAGCTCTTTTAATTGAGTTTTGAACGTTTGTAATTGGACCTATACTTATATTAACCGCTCCTTCAGCAATATTATTTACAACTTCGTCTACAGACTCCTGTTCTTTTTTAAGTTCTTTTTTCGCACTTTCTAAATCTTCGTTAGAGAGTTTTTCAGTTTCAAAATATTTAGAATCTATTTCTATTAAATCTGCTTTTTCCTCTTTAAGTCTTTTTTCATTTGAATTTGCGTCTATAATTATTCCTCTTTCTCTATTTATATCTTCATCGAGAGTTATTATTGATTTATTGATAGACTCTATTTCATCTTGTATTCTAGTATTTTCTTCGTCTAAATTTTGTAGTTCAAGATTCAGCCTTTGTATTCTAGACAAATTTTCAATATTTTTTTCTCTTAGAGGAGATACTTTTTCTGTTGCTGTTTTAATTAAATTTTCTAGCTCAGTTATTTTATTGTTAAATCCTTCTACTTCTCCTCCAGCTTCATTATTAATCTCATTTTCAATTTTTATCTCTTTATCAATTTCTAATAGTTTTAAGTAATATAACCCAGCTTCAATCTTTTTAATTTCTTCAGAAATTAATTTATATTTCGTAGCTTCCTCTGCTTGTTTTTGAAGGTTGGCTAACTGTTTTTCTTGTTGTCTTCGTAATTCATCTGCTCTTTTAAGATTGTTTTCTGCAGCCCCCAATCTTAGTTCGGCTTCATGTCTTCGAACATGTAACCCAGAAATTCCTGCTGCCTCTTCTAAAATAGCTCTTCGATCAGTTGGTTTCGCAGTAACTAAAGCTCCGATACGTCCTTGACTAATCATGGAAGGTGAGTGAGCGCCAGTTGATAAATCTGCAAAAAACATTTGAGCATCCCTTGCTCTTACTTCTTTGTCATTAATATAAAATTTAGAACCTTTATCTTTTTCTATTTTTCTTCTGACACTTATTTGATCCAAATCGCGATATTGAACAGGTCCTTCGTTATTTTTGTTTTCTACATTAATTGAGACTTCTGCAATATTTTTTGAAGCTTTATTAGAAGTGCCATTAAATATTACATCTTCCATTCCAGATCCACGCATACTTTTTGCAGATGTTTCTCCCATTACCCATCTCAAAGATTCTACAATATTAGATTTTCCACATCCGTTAGGACCTACAATTCCTGTAAGACCTTCTTCAATTAAAAAATTGGTTTTATCTGCAAAAGATTTAAATCCATTTAATTGGATTTTTTTAAACTCCATACATTAACTTATATCAGTTTTTCTAGAGCTTTTTTTATATTTTTATAATTTAGAGTTTTTTCAAATTTTTTGTTATTTATGACTATCGTAGGAGTAGAATTTACTTTAAAGTTTTTAGCTCCATCTATTCGGTCATTTAAAACAAAGTCTTCTATTTCTCCGTTATTTATGCATTTATCAAAATTTATATCAAAGCCTTCGCTAGTCAGAAATTTTCGAAGATTTTCATTTGCCTCTTCTACCGAATTACCCTTTACCCATTTTTGTTGGTTGGCATATAGACTATTCAAAATTGTCGAATCACCATCATTTTTACATTGTGAAACTTTAGAGGCATTGAAGGCTGCGGCATCTAATGGAAAATGTCTAAATTCAATTTTAGCTATACCTGTATCTAGGTATTCTTTTTTTAATTCAGGAAATACATCTTTGTGAAAACTTGCACAGTGGCTACAAGTTAAAGATTCAAATGCGATTATAGTTATTTTTGCATCTTTATTACCAACAAATATTCTTTTTATTTCCCCTGCATTAATACTTGAGATAGTGCTGAAAAATATAAGAGTAAAAGCTAAAATTTTTTTCATTTTTTTTTAAAGACCTTTGTTAATTCGATAAGTGATTTTTTTATTTTATTATTTTTTACATTATTGATTTTATCTTGGTATTTATCAATTGCGACATTTTCTTGTTTAATTTCAGATTTAGTAAAATTTTTGTGCTGATCATCAAAACTTATAAATTTAAGTTTTTCAACCACCCCATAACCAAAAAAGCTATTCATCTTATCCATTATGTCTTTTTTTGAATATTCCATATCAACTTCATGGCCCCTTTTAACCATTATGAGTAAAGTGCTAACACCAAACTTATTAGAATTTTTAAATGTTTTTGGGTAACAAACTTTAAATAAATCCCCACCAACTATATATTTCCAGTTATTTAAAGTTTCAGAATAAATATGTCCTTTTTTATTTATAATTTTTTTTACATTCTTTGGCAAAGTGTCTTTAAATGATCTTAAACCTTGAATGGTTTTATTTCTCTGCTTAGTATTATCTTTAAATTGCATATGAAAGAATTAATAATAACAAATAAAATTCTTAATTGGTATGATATTCACAAAAGAACATTACCTTGGAGAAAAAAAACTTCCTCCAAAAAAAAGCAATATTACACGTTGGTTAGCGAATTTATGTTGCAACAGACGCAAGTTGCAACTGTGATACCTTATTTTAATAGATTTATAAATCACATTCCAAATTTAGAAGCACTTGCTAATTTTAATGATCAAAAATTAATTAAGCTTTGGGAGGGGTTGGGCTATTATTCTAGAGTCAAAAATTTAAAAAAAACTGCTCAAATTGTTATTAAAGATTTTAATAAAAATTTACCCGATAATCTTTTAGACCTTAAGTCACTTCCTGGAATTGGAGATTATACTGCAAGTGCCATTATGGCTATTGCATTTGATAAACCTATTATTCCTTTAGATGGTAATATTGAAAGAGTTTTAAAAAGATACCTATACTTAAAAAATGAAAATCAAATTCAAAAGGATAATTTGGTTAAGCAGAAAAAAATATTTGGCACATCTTTAAGATCTAGCGATTATGCTCAAGCATTGATGGAATTAGGAGCACTAATATGTAAGCCAATCAATCCTTATTGTGAAAAATGTCCTGTTTTAGGAAAATGCAAATCTTTTAAAAAAAAAGATTTTGTTTTGACTAAATTTAAAAAAGTTAACAAAGAAAAATATTATATACTTAAGGTTTATAAAAAAGGTAATAAATATTTATTAGTTAAAAATAAAAATTTTAATTTTCTGAAAAATTTGAATATTTTTCCAATGCAAGAAATAATTAAACCAAAGAACTTTGAACATAATTTAAATTTTAAAATGTCTAATATGAATATGAATATTAAAATTGAAAATAATAAGATAGACAAACCAGTACCTTTTTCTTATTGGATTGATCCAAAACAATTAGAAAAATGTACACTTCCAACATTCACAAAAAAAATTGTTTCTTATTTGGAAAACCATTGATGAAAAAAATTGCAATAATAGGAGCGGGTATTTCAGGTTTATTTATTGCGAATTTATTTAGAGAAAATCCTGATTACCAAGTGATAATTTATGAAAAAAATAGTTCTATAGAACTAGATGAAGGGTATGGAATACAGCTATCTACAAATAGCATCAAGCTTCTCAATAAAATTGGATTTAATGATTTAGAAAATAAAGATAAATTTAACCCTGAAAAAATTGATTTTTACGATCTTAATCATAAAAAAATTTGTGATCTAAATATTTCAGAGTTTAATTCTGAAAATTGTAAGTACACAACCCTAAAAAGGTCTAAATTAGTCGAATTTTTAAAAGGTAGGTTAAAAGAAAATATAATTAAGTATGATCATAATATTCAAAAAATTGAAAAAAACGATAATCAAATAATTTTAACTTTTAATGAAGGCGCCAAAGTAATTTGTGATCATCTTATTATTTCTGATGGTGTATTTTCTAAAGGTAAGTTGTTAATCTCTAACAATGAAATAAAACCTACTTATAATAATTCTATTGCAGTAAGAGGTAGTATTTCAAGAAAACAACTAAACAATTTAAATAAAAAAAATATTTCTTTGTTTATGGGTCAAAATTTTCATTATGTAATTTACCCTGTAAACAACAACAATGAATCTTTTAATTACATTGGAGTTTTAAATTATAAATTAACAACAAATGAGTTAGATAATTATGGTCTTTTTAAAGAAAATAGTTTTATTCAAGATATAAAATCTAAATTACAAAATCAAACTTCTTCAAATATTTTAGATAATCTAAATAACATCAAATGTTTCCCAGTTTTTGTCAGCAAAGGCTACCTTAAAACAGGCGCAAATATCTCATTAATTGGAGATGCTTTCTTTGCCTTTCCACCTTCATTTGCTCAAGGAGCCTCTCAATCTATTGAGAGTGGTTATGAATTATTTAATGATATTGAAAATAATAAAAATGAATTTTACAATAACAGAGTTGTAAAAGTTAGAATGATAAATAATAGATCAAAGCTTAATCATTTCGCCTTTCATTTATCAAATCCAATAATTATCTTTTTTAGAAATATTATTTTAAAATTTTTAACAAAAAATAAATTTTTTCTAGCAAGTTATTTGGGTAAAATTTATAAAAATTAATTTTTAGCAATTAATCTTTGTCTTAAATAATCAATTGGATGTGTTCTTCCATTAATATCACAATGCCAATAAGTCCAACCATTACAACTCTCAGCACCTAGGATAGTTGCTGCAACTTTATGAATAGATCCCTCAGTTTGATCATGCTTAATGCTGCCATCAGCCATAATTCTTGCAGAGATTTTTTTCTTATTGTCAAAAATGTTAGTACCTGGCTTGATTATTCCAAGTTCCACTAAAGAGCCAAATGGAATTCGTGGTTTGGATCTGTTATTCTTAAGCGTATCGAGTAACTCATCCTCTATTGGCTTTGTGTTTTTTAATCTTTGTTCTGCTGCTTTAAAATAACTTTTTTCTTTCTCTATACCAAAATAATTTCTACCTAATTTTTTTGCTACAGTTGCTGTAGTTCCAGAACCTAAAAATGGATCTAAAATCATGTCATCTTTATTTGATGACGCTAATAAAACTCTGTGTAGTAGAGACTCTGGTTTTTGTGTTGAATGTACTTTTTTACCATTTTTTTTGAGTCTTTCAGAGCCATTGCAAATTGGTAAATTCCAATTAGACCTCATTTGTAGATCATCATTTAAACATTTTAATGATTGATAATTAAAAGTATATTTGGATTTTTCACTCTTTGAGGCCCAAATTAAAGTTTCATGAGCATTCGTAAATCGTGTTCCTCGAAAATTAGGCATTGGGTTATTCTTATTCCAAATAACATCATTTAAAATCCAAAATCCTAAATTTTGAATTGCAGTTCCCACCCTAAAAATATTGTGATAACTACCTATGACCCAGATGGCTCCATCTTTTTTTAAAATTCTTTTACACTCAGCTAACCATGCGTATGTAAAATCATCATATTTTTTGAAATTTTTAAATTGATCCCATTTATCATTTACCGCATTTACCTTAGATCTATCTGGTCTAGTAAGCTCACCTTTTAATTGTAAATTATATGGAGGGTCTGCAAAAACTAAATCAAAAGTCTCGCTTGGAATTTTTTTTAATTCCTCAAGACTATCTCCATTAATAATTTGATTTTGAAAATCAGTTTTCATTTGTATAAAATAATTAGACTCTAAAAGGATTCTTGGGTCAACCTGAGATTGAATTATTTAGATTCGATTTGTGTTAACTAAAAGATAGATAACTAGATATTGTGTATCTTGAATTTAGATATGGGAGAGAATGTTTTTCTATGATGCTTGTTGATACCAATTTTTTTAATAGCTTTTAAATGTTGCTTTGTTCCATATCCAAAATTTTGATCCCAACTATATCCTATGTTTTTCTTAGCCAATGTAGTTATGAATTTATCTCTAGCAACTTTAGCAACAATTGATGCCGCAGAGATAGAAGCTATTTTTTGATCACCTTTAATTATAGCTTTTAAACTATAATTTTTTAAATCAGGTATTTTATTGCCATCAATTAAAACATGAGAAGGTTTTTTTTTAAGTTTTTTTATGGCTCTTTTCATTGCAAGTAAACTTGCTTGCAATATATTGATTTTATCTATTTCTTTAACAGATGCTTTGCCAACTGACCAAATAGAATTTTTTTTAATATAACTTGATAACAATTCTCTTTTATCTTTATTAATAGTTTTGGAATCTTTTAATAATTTTTTATCAATATTTTTATTTAAAATTACTGCTGCTGCGTAAACTGGTCCTATTAGACTTCCTCTTCCTACCTCGTCAACACCAGCTACAATTTTCATTTAAATTATTATGAAGTGGTAAATTAATAGTCCAATCAAAACTCCCTTTATAAAGGAAATCCATATAAGGTAGTAATTAGAAATTTTAAGTTTTTTTGCCCACCAAGAAATATATCTTTTATGTAATTCAATCATATTAACTTAAATAACTATCTTCATTTCAGTGATTTTTTTTTTAATTTTTTTTAAGTCTTCCCATGAATATTTCTTATTTTCTGGAAATCTAATTAAGTAAGATGGATTAAATGAAATCATCAGTGGGTAGGTTGTGTTTTTTAATATTACTTCTTTCCATTTTCCTCTTTCAGATGATATTTTGGTATTAATTCCTGTCACTGCTTCCATTGCTGAGCCTCCCATTAAAATGATAATTTTTGGATTAATAATTGAAATATGTTCTTTTAAAAAAACAGAGTATCTCTTAATTTCTTGGGAGGTTGGTTTTCGATCTTCAGGAGGTCTAAAATTAATTGCATAACTGCAATAGATATTTTGTCTTTTGATTTCTATTGCTAGCAGCATTTTATCTAATAATTTTCCAACATCACCTTGAAATGTTGTAATAGTTTTATCCTCCTCAGCTCCAGGAGCTTCACCAATTAACATAATTGGGCTATTTATATTTCCATCTCCAAGCACGATATTCTGAGAATTATCCTTTAAATTACAATTTTCGATTGAATTAATTTGTTTTTTTAATTTCTCTAGGAGCTCACTTTTATTTGCTTGGTTATAATTGTTGTTATTTTCAATAATATTAAATCTATTAATTGGCTTATCTTTAAATACAAAGTTTGGTTCGATAGTATCTATTAACTGATCGTCTAATTTGCCTTTTTGATTTATCACTTTTTTAGTCATAGAATGATTTAATGTTAAACAAACTAATAAAAATAATTGTTGTTTTTATATTATCCTATCAGACCCCTCTATATTCTAAAAGTGCTAGTTTTAACGAATTTAATTCAAGAGATTTATCAAATTATTTTTCAGGAATTATTGCGTTTGAAAATATGGATAATTCTGATGCATTAAAATTTTTTAATGCGTCCAAGGTGCTTTTGAATAAGCATGATGTATATTTAAAACGATATACTTTTTCCTTGGTCTTAGAAAATAAAGTTGCGCAGGCTATTAATGTAATCAAAAATAGTAATAGCAATGAAAATTTAGATTTTTTTGAGGCTTACCTGCTTTTAATAGCTGATAGTTTAAAAAAGAATAATATCGAACAAGCAGAGAAATATTTAAATTTAAGTTTGAAATTTCAAAATGAAAATAGATTCAATACTGTAATATTTGAAACATTAAGACAATATTTTTATACTTTTAAAAATAAAAAAACTTTATTTAACAAAAAAAATTTTGGCAATATCTCAATTATTAATCAAGCATTTCAAAGATGTTATCTTAAAAAGGAGAATACTAGATCTTCTTTTTTAAACTTAATAAATAATCCTGATGGAGATTATTCAAGATATATATTTTTTTATATAAATTATTTAATTGAAAATGATCAAATTGAGGAAGCCAAGGCAGTTTCTGGGAAGCTTAAATATATAAATTCTACACTTCTCTTGTCTCAAAGTAAAAGCTGGGTAGAAAATAAAAAATTTAAAGAATTTAGCAAAATTTTTTCATGCGATAATCATAACGATATTGTAAGTGAGTTTTTATTTTTGATTTCCAACCTATACTCATCCCAAGATGATATTGAAAAATCTAATTTCTATTTAAATCTATCACATTATTTAAATCCAAAATTCATTTTGAATTCAACACTTGTGGCTGAAAATTTTTATTTAAATGGTGAATATGACAAGGCAAAAAAAATATTAAATAATTTTGATAAGAAATATAAATTTTATTATTGGTTTAGACTTAAAAAAGAAGCTCAAATAATTATTCAAAATAAGGGTTATGATGAGGGAATAGATTATTTAAGTTCAAAATTCAGTAAAATTAAAAACCCAAATATTAAGATGATTTTTGATATTGCAAATTTTTATAAAAATTCAAAAAATTATGAAAAAGCAATTGAATATTATACTGAAATCATCTCATCTCTAGATGATAATTCGGAAATTAAATCTGATCTTCTTTATAGAAGAGGTGGAAGTTATGAACGATTAGGCAATTATCAAAAAGCAGATAAAGATTTAAAATATTCATTACGAATTAATCCAGATGACGCTTATGTTTTAAATTATTTAGCCTATTCATGGTTAGAGCGTGATTATAAAATTGATGAAGCTATGAAAATGTTAGAAAAAGCATATGCTTTAAGAAGTAATGATCCTTATATTACAGACTCAATAGGGTGGGCATATTATTTGATAGATAATTATACTGAAGCAGAAAAATATATTAAAAAAGCCGTTGAATTAATGCCAGACGATCCAACTGTTAATGATCATTATGGCGATATTTTATGGAAATTAAATAGGAATATTCAGGCCAGATACTTTTGGAATTATGTTTTAAAATTAGAGGATGTAGATGAAGACATTAAAAAAAAGATAAATATCAAAATCACAGAAGGTATCAATAATTCTTAATGAAAACTAATGAAGTAAAATCATTTGCTAAGATCAATTTAGCTTTACATGTTACTGGTAAGTTAACTAATCTTCACAAAATTGAGAGTATAGTTAAGTTTATAGAATTACATGATACAATCTCAATAAAAAAAATTAAAAGCAACAAACATAAGATTTTTTTTAATGGCAATTTCTCTAAAAATATTAAAAAAGATAATACAGTAAATAAATTATTTAAAATTTTAGAAGAAAAAAAAATATTAGATAATAAAAAATTTCAAATTAAGATAAAAAAAAATATTCCACAGGAAGCTGGTCTTGGAGGAGGATCCATGAATGCTGCTACAGTTCTAAATTTTTTGATTAAAAAAAATTTTATCAAGATTAGCCAAAAAAAAGTTTTACAAATTACAAAACTAATTGGTTCTGATGTAATTTTAGGTATCAATCCTAAGAGTACAATTTTATCATCAAATGGTGTTATTAAGAAATTTTTAAAAACTTCAAATTTTAATATCTTACTTGTTCAACCAAATTTTGGATGTTCTACAAAAAAAATTTATTCAGAAGTAAAAAAATTTAGTAAACCTAAATTAAATAATCCTAAAAAAGATATGATGAATTTAAAATCTTTATTAAAATATGAAAATGATCTTGAAAAAATTGCATTCACAAAATACCCAAAACTTAAAATTTTAAAATCTTATTTAGAAAATTTAAATCAACCTTTATTTGTAAGAATGACAGGATCTGGATCAGTTATAATTGCGTATTATCAAAAAAAACAAGATTGTGAATTAGCAAAACTTAGATTTAAAAGAAAATTTAAAAATTTTTGGTGTAATACATCAAAAACTATATAAATTTTATTTTTTTGTGCTATATGAAAGCAAGATTGGGGCGTAGCCAAGTGGTAAGGCACTGGTTTTTGGTACCGGCATCCTAGGTTCGAATCCTAGCGCCCCAGCCATATATGAATAACTTTTTAGATAAAATTTTTTTTAGATCTCGAAATCTTGATTATATAAGTCAAAACCTATTTAATTTAACAAATCAAACACCTGCCAATAAGATCTTTGAAGCACTTAACGCTTATGCTGATAATAGTGAGGTGAGATACGTTGGAGGTTGTGTAAGGAAGATTATAAAAAAACAAATAGTTGATGATATTGATTTAGCTACAAATTTGAAACCAAGCGAAGTTTGCGATGCTCTAAAAAAAAAAGAAATTAATTATTATGAAACAGGTATTGACCATGGAACTATCACAGCAATAATTGACAAAAATAAATATGAAATTACTTCTTTGAGAAAAGATGTTTCTACAGATGGGAGGCATGCAAAAGTAGAATTCTCTTTGGATTGGAAAGAAGATGCGGCTAGAAGAGATTTTTCTATAAACTCAATTTACTCAGACAAAGATGGAAATTTGTTTGATCCATATGATGGTAAAAAGGATCTTGAGAATGGTAACATTAAGTTTATAGGAGATGCTGAAAATAGAATAAAAGAGGATTATTTACGTATTCTTAGGTATGTGCGATTTTTTATAAATTATTCAAATCAAAGTCATGATCCAAAAATAATTAAGATTATAAAAATAAATATTGATGGTGTTTCAAAATTATCATCAGAAAGATTGTTAGATGAATTTAAAAAATTAACGAGATCAAGCGCATTCGTGAAAATATTTAAAGATGATATTTGTTTAGAGATCATAAAAATGATTTTCCCTCAATTAAAAAACCTAGATAATTTTAAGAAATTAAATTCTTATGCCCAAGACAATCTGTCTAAAGTTGATTTTATTTTTTTATTGTCTTTAATGATAGTTGATGGAAGTGACAATACTGATTATTCTATTTATAAATTCAACTTATCTAAAAAAGATCAAAAAAGATTAAAATCAATTGATTTTTTTTATAAAGATGTTGCGGACATCAAAAATTTTAATGAAAAGAATTTTAATAAGATTTTTTATTATAATGGTAAACAAACTGTACTTGATATTATTAACTTTGCATTATTCACATCTATTAAAGTTGAAAAAAAATTATTAAAATTAATAGAAATTTATAAAAATAAAATCCCACCTTCCTTTCCAGTAGGCGCAAACATGATAATGACTAAATATAATATCCCTGAAGGGAAGATATTAGGTAGTAAGCTTAAATTGATTGAGGAAAAATGGGTTCAAAATAGTTTTCAAATTTCAGAAAAACAAATTCAAAAAATTATTAAAAGTTAAATATATTTTACGTCTTTTATTTCAAAATTTTTAACTCCAGCAGGAGTTGTGATTTCCACTAAATCATTTTTATTTTTTCCAATTAAACCTTTGCCTATTGGTGATTGGAAAAAAATTAGCTTTTGTTTTAAATTAGCCTCGTCTTTTCCAACAATTTTATAGTTAATTTTTTCACCATTATCTAGGTTTTCTAAAAATACAGTAGAACCAAAGATCACCTTTCCATCATTACTTAACACTGTAACATCGATGACATTTGCTCTCGCAATAATATCATTTATTTCTGTTATTCTTCCCTCACTGTGAGATTGCTCCTCTTTAGCAGCGTGATATTCAGCATTTTCTTTTAGATCCCCATGCGATCTTGCTTCCGCAATTGCAGCTACAATTTCAGGTCTTTTTTTTTCTTTTAAAAAAACTAATTCCTCTTTTAGTTTATTTAATCCATTCAATGTTATCGGTTCTTTATCCATTTATTATTTCCATTTAGCGATTGGAGGTAACGACATTAATATACCCTCTACGTTTCCACCAGTTTGTAATCCAAATTTAGTTCCTCTATCATACAATAAGTTAAATTCAGCGTATCTACCTCTCTTAATATACTGCATCTCTTTATCTTTTAAAGTCCATTTTTTTTTAATTTTTTTTTCTATAATCTCATTAAATATCATTTGAAACGTAACACCAACATCTCTTACAAATTTAAAGTCTTTTTCAAAATTGTTTTTTTTATAATCAAAAAAAATTCCACCTATTCCTCTCGCTTCATTCCTATGAGGCAAGAAGAAATATTCATCACACCATTTTTTGTATTTTTCATAATAATATTTATTGTGACGATTACACATTTTTTTTAACGATTGATGAAATTTATTTTTTTCCTTTTCATCTTTAATGGTAGGAGTTACATCCATACCACCACCAAACCAATTTTGAGTTGTGCATATATATCTAGTGTTGAAATGCATAGCTGGAATGTGAGGATTTTGCATATGCATTACTATCGAAATTCCAGACGCCCAAAATCTTGGATCTTTACTTGCGCCAGGAATATTTTTTTGAAATTTTTTTGGAAATTTTCCATAAACTTTTGAAAAATTTACACCCACTTTTTCAAAAATTTTTCCATTTTTAATAATTCTATATTCACCTCCACCCTCATCTTTTTTTTTGCTTCTTTGCCATGAGCTTGATTTAAATTTTATTTTATTTTTTTCTAATTTAACGATGTCATCACAAATAGCATTTTGTAAAAGCTTAAACCAATTACTAGTAATGTCTTTTTTTATTTCATTATCCATTTTATATTAACCCTGTTTGTCTTAAACTTTCTGCTAAAACAACTGCAACCGAGGATGCAATATTAAGTGATCTGACATTTTCTTTCATTGGTATCTTCAAACGATCATTTATAGATTGATGAATATTTTCAGGAACACCAGCACTTTCTCGACCAAACAATATCGTATCATTTTTTTTGAAATTAAACTTTGTATAAGATATCGATGCTTTAGTTGTCATTAAAATAATTCTTTGATTCTTTTTTGCCTCAAAGAAATGTTTTGAACTTTGATATAAATCAATTTTATCCCAATCCATGTAATCCATCACTACTCTTTTAAAACGTTTGTCACTCAGATGAAAACCACATGGTTCAATAATTTCAAGTTTAGCGCCTAAACAAGCGCATGTTCTGATTATTGCCGCTGTATTCTGAGGTATATCTGGCTCATAAAGTGCAATTTTAGGTCTTAGAATTGTTGAATTCTGTGTCATTCTTTCAGTAGTAAAATTATTATTTTATATTATATGAATTCGTATATTAAGTATTTTTAAATCAATAATAGACAATATAAACAACTAATTCATATGTCAGATAAAAAACCAGAAAGACGAGATTTTTTATTTACCGCCTCATATACTGTGGGAGCAGTAGGCGTGGCCGCAGTTGTTTGGCCATTAGTTGACCAAATGAATCCAGATGCCTCAGTAAAGGCACTAGCAAGTACAGAAGTTGACGTAAGTTCAGTTAAACCTGGAAATACTATAACCGTGCTTTGGAGAGGAAAACCAGTTTTTATTAGAAGAAGAACTCAAGATGAAATTTCAGAAGCTAGGTCAGTTAAAATGGAAGATTTAATCCATCCTGAAAAAGATGAAGATAGAGCTAAAGATCCAGAGTGGCTAGTTATGCTTGGTGTTTGCACTCATTTAGGCTGTGTCCCATTAAATGATAAAGGTGATTATGATGGTTGGTTCTGCCCGTGTCACGGTTCGCATTACGATACTTCTGGTAGAATTAGAAAAGGTCCTGCACCTTTAAACATGGAAGTTCCAAAATACGAATTTGTTAATGCTAATACAATTAAAATTGGATAATTAATATTATGAGTGATCACGAATACACGCCTACATCAAAAGTTGGAAAATGGTTTAATGACAGACTTCCACTTTTAACTTTAGCAAATCATTTAACAGATTATCCCACACCAAAAAATTTGAACTACTGGTGGACATTTGGAGGAATTCTAACTTTTTGTTTAATAACTCAGATTGTAACTGGTTTAACACTTGCAATGCATTACATAGCTCATGCTGACATGGCTTTTGAAAGTGTTGAGCATATAATGAGAGATGTTAATTATGGTTGGTTAATAAGATACATTCATGCAAATGGTGCATCAATGTTTTTTTTAGCAGTTTATATTCATATATTTAGATCTTTGTTTTATGGATCTTATAAATCTCCAAGAGAAATTATTTGGATAATTGGAATAATCATTTATCTACTAATGATGGCAGCTGCATTTATGGGTTACGTTTTACCTTGGGGTCAAATGAGTTTTTGGGGAGCAACAGTTATCACAAATTTATTTAGCGCAATTCCATTAGTAGGTGAGGGAATTGTTACTTGGTTATGGGGTGGTTATTCTGTAGACAATCCTACTCTAACCAGATTTTTTACACTCCATTATTTAATTCCTTTTTTAATTTTAGGCCTTGTTGTTTTGCATATTTGGGCACTTCATGTTCCTGGAAATAACAACCCGGTTGGAATTGATATAAAGAAACCTTCAAAGGATACGGTGCCGTTTCATCCATATATTGTTATTAAAGATGGATTTGCATTACTAATGTTTATGATTGTTTTTGCCTTTTTTGTTTTTTATTCACCAAATATTTTGGGCCATGCTGATAATTATATAGAAGCTAATCCAATGGTAACCCCAGCTCATATTGTTCCTGAATGGTATCTTTTACCTTTTTATGCAATTTTAAGATCTGTGCCTGACAAGTTACTTGGAGTTGTAGCAATGCTATCAGCTATTTTAATATTAGCTGTACTACCATGGTTAGATACTTCAAAGATAAGATCTGCAGTGTTCAGACCTTTGTACAAGCAGTTCTACTGGATACTTGTAGCTGATGTTTTAATTCTAGGATACATGGGAGCTATGCCAGCTGAAGGGCTTTACTTATTAATTGCAAGAGTAGCTACTGCATATTATTTTCTTCATTTCTTAGTGATTTTACCAGTTTTAGGATTTAAAGAAAAAACATTGCCTATTCCACTAAGTATAACTGAACCTGTTCTTGGAGGCTCTCCAAATTTGGCAATGGCTAAAAATAAAGAAAGTATAGATAAATAAAGTGAAGAATTTTATTAAATTATTTTCAATTATAGTCTTATTTTTTTTTACATTTACTCAATCACAATCAGCAGAAAAAGTTGATTATTTAAAAACTGACTGGAGTTTTAAGGGACTTTTTGGTAAATTTGACAGAGGTTCACTTCAAAGAGGTTATCAAGTTTACACAGAAGTCTGTGCTTCTTGTCACTCAATGAAATATCTAAGTTATAGAAACTTAGGAGAAAAAGGTGGACCAGAGTTCTCAGAAGCTGAAGTCAAAGCTATAGCAGCTTCATTTGAAGTAATAGATGGGCCAAATGCTGATGGTGAAATGTTTGAAAGGCCAGCAAAATTATCTGATAAATTTGTAATGCCATACGAAAATGTCAAAGCAGCTCAAGCAGCTAATGGTGGTGCTTATCCTCCTGATATGTCGGTTTTAGTTAAAGCTAGAGGAGGTGGGGTAGACTATATTTATTCTTTACTTCAAGGATATGAAGATGCTCCAACTGGAATGACTTTAGATGAAGGTGTTCATTACAACAAATATATGTATGGAAATAAAATCAGAATGTCTGCTCCACTGTCAGATGATCTGATTGAATATGGAGATGGAACTAAAGCAACAGTTGAACAAATGTCAAAAGATGTGACAACATTTTTAATGTGGGCAGCAGAGCCACATTTAGAGTCTAGGCACCGAATGGGTTTTAAAGCAATCGTTTATTTGATTATTTTAACTATCTTAGTTTATTTCAGCATGAAAAGAATATGGTCACGTGTTGAATCTGAAGTTTAATACATCACCATCTTTAACTATATAATCTTTACCCTCTAGTCTCATTTTCCCGTTAGTTTTTGAATTGACCCATCCATCATTTGCCACAAAATCTTCATAGGAAACTGTTTCTGCTCTTATAAAACCCTTTTCAAAATCAGTATGAATTTCACCAGCAGCTTTAGGGGCTGTACAGTTCTTTTGTATAGTCCATGCTCTTGTTTCTTCTGGACCAGAAGTAAAATAGGTATCTAATTCTAATATTTTATAACCTTTTTGAATTAACATGCTTAATCCAGTTTCTTTCAAACCAATCATTTCCATATAGTTTTTTCTTTCTGAGGACTCTAGTTCATTGATTTGATTTTCTATATCAGCTGACACAATTAAAGTATTTTCTTCACCAAATTTTTCTATAAAATCTTTTGTATATTGATTACCTTTCTGAACACTTTGTTCGTCTACATTACATACAAATATTTTTGGTTTAATTGATAATAAACCACTCTGATCAAGTTGTTTGCTCTCAAATTGAGATTTTAGAATAGAAATATCTTTGTCGTTATCAATACATTCTAGTGCTACTTCTAATATCTTTAGCTGTTCCTCATCTACGTTTTTTTTATTACTTTTTTCTAATCTCTTTTGGATTGACTCTAAATCAGCCAACATCATTTCAGTCTCAATAATTTCTAAATCTCTGATAGGATCTACAGTTGGGTTAACATTTTGAATATCATCAGAGTCAAAGCATCTAATCATATGAATAATTGCATCTACTTCTCTAATATGCGATAGAAATTTATTACCTAATCCCTCACCTTTAGAAGCACCCTTTACTAATCCAGCAATATCTACAAATGAAATAGTAGTATTTATGATTTTTTTTGATTTTGAAACTTTAGATAGGTTATCTAATCTTTCGTCGGGTACTGGAACAACCCCAACATTTGGATCAATTGTGCAAAAAGGAAAATTTGCTGCTTGAGCTTTGCTTGAGTTTGTTAACGCATTGAATAAAGTAGATTTACCTACATTGGGTAAACCAACAATTCCACATTTAAAGCTCATTATTTGCTGTTATTTACTGTGCTAGAAAATAGATCTAATTTTTTTTCTACCAGTATGGAAATTGAGTCATTGATATCATTTGAGATTTTTTCAATACCAGCTAACTCATCTTCTTCAAAGTTCTGAAGAACAAAATCTCCTACTTCTATATTTTCTTTTGGTTTACCGATACCAATCCTCACTCTTGAATAATCTTTACCAATAAATTTATCAATAGATGCAATCCCATTATGCCCTGCACTTGATCCACCAAATTTTGCTTTAATTTTTCCAAATTCAACATCCAAATCATCGTGAAAAACAATCACGTCTTCTGCATCTATTTTAAAATACTCAATAAGCTCTCTTATACAAATTCCTGAATTATTCATAAATGTTAGAGGTTTGATTGCATAGATTTTTTGATCACCAACATTTCCAGTTGTGAGTAATCCTTTAAATTTGGGTTTTTGTTTAGATAAACCAAAATTTTTATTAATTGAGTCGATAATTTTAAAGCCAACGTTATGTCTATTGTTTTCACTATCTGGTGTTGGGTTGCCTAGGCCTACAAATAAAAGCATATTTTTTAATGGATAGTAAAATTTAACTTTGGCAGTTTATTTCTTTTCTTCAGCAGCTTTTTTATCGTCACTCTCTTTTTTTTCACCCTCAGCTGCTGGTTTATTACCTTCTGCTGCTTCTGCTCCTGCTTCACCTTCTGCAGCTTCTGCTTCAGCTGGTTTTTCAGGTTCTTTCATTACTGTTGGTGCAGCCAATGTCGCTATAACAAAGTCTCTCCCTTTAATTGTTGGAGTTACATCTGTTTCTAAATTAATTGATGATATTTTGAAACTTTCGCCTATTTCAACACCATCAAGATCAATTACCAAACTTTCAGGAATTTTTTCACTTGGACATCTTAATTCTACTTTTCTTCTAACAATGTTTAAAACCCCACCTCTTTTTAAACCTGGAGATTTTTCGTGGTTAATAAATTGAACAGGTACTTCAATTCTTATTTTTACACCAGGAACTACTCTTAAAAAGTCTACGTGAATAGGTTCATCTGAAACGATGTGATATTTAATTTCTCTTGGAAGTACATTTTGTGGTTTTCCATCAACATTTAAAGTTACTATATTCGATAAAAAATTTTCTTTATCAATTAAAGATTTTAATATTTTTTTTGAAATTGATACTGTTTCATTTTGTGCTTCACCACCATAAATCACAGCTGGTACACCACCATTATTTCTAAGTGAGCTAAGTTCACCCTTAGTTTTAGTATTTCTAATGTTTGCTTCTAATGAAATCATAAAATCATGGGTTTTTAGCCCAAGTTCTTTAATAACTCAAGGTAATTATTTAAATAAATCCGAAACGGATGTTGAATTGGAAATCCTTTTGATTGCTTCTCCCATTAAGCCAGAAATTGGCAGAACCTCAATGTTTTTAGCATCTTTAATTTTGTCATTGTTGTCAATCGTATCAGTAATAACAAGATTTTTGATTACTGAATTTTTAATTTTTTTTACAGCCTCACCACTTAATACTCCATGCGTGATATAAACATAAACTTCCTTTGCACCCCTATCTTTAAGTGCTTTTGCAGCATTAACTATTGTTCCACCTGAATCAATAATATCATCAACAATTATACACGTTTTACCCTTAACATCTCCAATTACATTCATTACTTGTGATTGGCCTGGTTTTGGTCTTCTTTTGTCAACAATTGCAAGCCCTACATTTAATAGTTTTCCTAAAGCTCTAGCTCTTTCAGTTCCACCAACATCTGGTGCAACACAAATAATATTTTTATTTTTTATTTTCTTTTTTGCATGTCTTGCAAAAATTGGGGTCGCAAATAAATTATCAACTGGAATATCAAAAAAACCTTGAATTTGGCCAGCATGCAGATCAACAGTTACAACTCTATCTGCACCAGCTTTAGTGATTAGATTTGACACAAGTTTCGCAGAGATAGAAGTTCTTGGGACAACTTTTCTGTCCTGTCTTGCATAACCAAAATATGGAATAACAGCAGTAATATTTTTTGCAGATGATCTTTTTAATGCATCTATACATAGCAAAAGTTCCATAAGATTATCATTAGCAGGAGATGAAACTGATTGAATAATAAAAATGCTATTTCCTCTAATATTTTCATTAATCTCAACATAAATTTCGCCATCTGAAAAGTTTCTGATGCTTGAGTTTACTAGTTTAGACTTTAAATATTTTGCAATATTTTTGCTAAGAGGTTTGTTGCTATTACCGGATAATAATTTCATTAAAAACCTAATTAAGCATAATTATTGATATATTTCTACCATAATCATTTTGTTTTAATTTTAAAGCTCTTCTAGCGCTAAAAAATTTATTTTTTATATCAAAAGTATCAATTTTTAAAAAATCTATATTTTTAACTTTAACAGCTTTTAGTGAAGCGTATATATAGTTGGTTAAATCAAAGTATAATTTATTTTTTTTATTCTTAAAAAATATATAATTTTTTTTGTTTTTTTGAATAAATTTTCTTTTAAAATCTTCTTTCACTTCATAATTTTTTTGAGAAATAGATGGGCCTATAACTGCTATAATATTTTCTAACTTACAGCCTTTTTTGACCATGAACTTAATTACTTTAGTGGTAATCCCCTTGAAAGCACCTTTCCAGCCAGCGTGAATTGCTGCTATCATCCTCTTTTTGTTATCGTAAATTAATATTGGAGCGCAATCAGCCGTTAATACAGCAATAGGAATATTTGTTTGATCAGTAATTATAGCGTCAGCTCTAGGTTTTACTTTATAATTATATGTTTTATTAATAAATATGAGCTTATTGCTATGTATTTGATTAACTAAAAAAATATTTTTTGCTTTTTTGCCAATCTTTTTTCTTACTATTTGTAAGTTTTTTTTAATATCTTTTTTATTATCTTTTGAGCCAGGACCACAGTTTAAACTTTTATAAATATCTTTAGAGTGACCACCAATACTGTTAAAAAAGCAATGTTTAAGATTTTTTATTTTTGTTAATTTTTTTGATCTAATCAATTTCAAAACCTGTTTTAAATTTATTTTTTTTCATTTTTATTAACATTACTTTAAATAGTTCACCCATTTGTTTTTCGTCTATTAGACGTCTAATTCTATAAAACAAATCTGATTTTTCTGAGAAAGGGATATTTTCACTTATAATTTCAGCTCTTTGGACTATACCCATACTTGTTAAAAATTTCTTTTGATTGCTAATTAAAGAATTTAATTGATCAAATTGATCTATAAATTTTTTAAATATGTTGAAGTTAATATTGTAAGTTATGTCAGAGTCTCCAATATTTTCCAAAATGTTTGAATATTTGTGATCTTTAATAGCCTGTAGAGTTTCATGCATCTTAATATCTAGATATCCATAATCAATTATTAATATTCCACCATCATTTTTTTTTAATAAGCTGCAAATATTTTTTAAATATTTAAAAGAACCTGGTGAATACTCAATAATTTCTTGCTCATTTGAAATATTAAAATTTAAGTTTTGTTCAATTTTTCCTATATCAGTAGGATGTTCTTTAAATTCAGCTTCTTTTTTATTTTTAAAATTGACAAATCTTTCAACCCAACCATCTTTTTTTTTAAAATATTGTTTTACAGGGAGTGCATCAAAAAATTCATTGGCTAAAAAAATTGTTGGATGTGAATTGTTTTTTTTTATATCCTCTATCCAAGTTATCTTTTCAGATTTCAAATTTAATTGTTGTTTTTCTTTTAATAGGTCACTTTTTTCATGAATTTGAAAATTACAATTCATAAAACACTCTGGAAAATTCTTTAATGTCTCAATAATAACTTTAATCATCTCACCATTTCCAGCCCCAAACTCCAATAAGTTAAATTTTTTTGGTGATCCAAGACTTTTCCAAAAGGTTACTACCCATATTGCTATTATTTCTGAAAAAACTCTTGTAATATTTGGAGCAGTAATAAAATCACCTTCTTTTCCAAAAGGATTTTTTTTCATGTAGTATCCCTCATCTTTATCGTAAAGAGCTAATTCTATGAATTGGTCTAAGGGTAATTCTCTATTATCTGTTTTCATTTTTAATGTAAAAAATAGTTATTCCTCCCGAAATAAATACTAAGCTTATTATTTGGCCCATAGTTAAATTCAAAATTAAATAGCCTAGTTGTTCATCTGGAACTCTAAAAAATTCGACAAAGAATCTAAATAGAGAATAAAAAATTAAAAATAGCCCTGAAATTAACCCAGGTTTTTTTAAATAATTCCTATTCATAAAGTACATTAATATTAAGAACAAAATTATACCTTCTAAAATTGCCTCATATAATTGTGAGGGGTGTCTAGACAAATTATCTATTTTTATAAATATAACTGACCATGGCACATTTGTAGCTGTTCCATAAAGTTCTGAATTTATAAAGTTAGCCAATCTTCCAAAAAAGATTCCAATCGGTGCAACTAATGATATTTGATCTAAATAAAAAAATATATTTTGATTATTTTTTTTTGCGAAAATATAGCTTGAAACAATCACCCCAAGCAAACCGCCGTGGAACGACATCCCACCTTGCCAAATCTTAAAAATATCAAAAATATTTTCTGAGTAATAAGAGAAGTTATAAAATAATATATAGCCTATTCTTCCACCTAAAATTATTCCAATGATAATGTAAGTAATATAGTCATCAAATTCTTTTCTTATATCTGAATTTTTGATAAATATTTTCTTGCATAGGATCCAACCAATTACAATTCCCAAAATATAAGCTAAGGAATACCACCTAATTTCAAATGACATAATTTGAAAAGCGACTGGGTCAAAATTATTGATGAACATTTTAAATAATACTTATAATATATATCTTATATATGAAAAATTCTAAATTTATAATTGATAAACTTGGTAAGCTTTTTGAACAAGGTATTGTTTCTTCAAAAGATCTTAGTTCAGAACTATTTAATGTTTTAAAATCTAAAAGAGATGAATTTGTTTTTAAGATGAAACTTGTTAGCAAAGATGAATTCGAAGTATTATCTAAACGTGTTGAAAATTTAGAAAATAAAATCAAAAAATTAGAAACAAAAAAAAAAACTAAACGGATAAAAAAATCTTAACACTTAATCCATTCATTTCAGATTTATCAAGAACAATATTTCCACCATGTGATCTAATGATATCTGATGCTATAGATAGCCCAAGACCTACGCTCGACTTTGACTCTGCTCTTCCTTTGTCAATCTTGTAAAATGGTTTAAATACATTTTCATGTTCTTCTTCTGGTATACCAGAACCATCATCATCGATTGTAATAAATAAATTAGTATTTTCTTTACTGAGTTTTATTTTAACTTTGTTCCCATATTTCAATGCATTATCAATTATATTATTTAAACAACGGTTAATTAAGTTTTTTCTGCCATTGATGTAAATTCTTGGTAGTAAATCTTTTTGAATATTCTGATTATTGTACTTACCAACAACTTGTTCTATCAATTCTGATATGTTGAACATTTCATCTTTTTCCATATAAGACGAGCTTGTAAATTGAAGATATTCATTAAGCATTTTTTCCATTTCATTAATATCTTCTGCTAACTTTTTGGTTAAATCTTTATCTTTAATAAAAGCAATTTGTAACTTCATCCTTGTAAGTGGAGTTCTCAAGTCATGACTTATGCCAGATAGCATTTCTGTTCTTTGATTTAAATGTCGAAGTATTCTTTTTCTCATTTTATCAAATTCATGACCTGCTTGTCTGATTTCCAATGCTCCAGATGGTTTGAACTCCTCTATTTCTTCACCTTTACCAAACCTCTCTGCTGCACGGGCTAGGTTAATAATTGGTCTAGTTTGATTTTTCAAAAATATTAATGAAATTATAACCATTATAATTGCTGGAACAGTGATCCAGAGTGCAAAAATTCTTGCAGATGAACTTGTTACCCTATCTCTTGGAACTAAAAATTTAAAGTATCCATCTTCATACTTTATTCTTATATCAATTAATTCTTTATAACTTGTGGTATCAAACCAAAAATCACCAGGATTAAAATTTGATTTTAATTCTCTTCTTAAAGTTCGATCAATAGGGCTGAATATTCTTTTAATGTATTCGCTGTTAAAGCTTTCTTTATTAACGTGCTCTATATTTAAATTTATGAACAAAGAAAAGAGGTTTTTTAATTCATCCTTGTCTATTTTTTTATTGTCATAAACTTCAACAAATAAATTAATTTCATTAATTAACGCTCTAGTCATTCCTTTGTTAGTTTTAATCCAAAGGCTGTCAAAAAATACTATTGTTATAACTAATTGAAGTACCAAAATAGGCACAGCAACAATTAGAAGAGCTCTATAAAATAATCTTTTAGGTAGTATCCTTTTAAAAAAGTTACTCAATCCAAAGAACATATCCAGCACCTCTTATTGTTTGTAAAAATTTTGGATTTTTAGGGTCGATTTCAATTTTTTTTCTCAACCTTGTGATAATAACATCTATAGATCTTTCTTTGTCTAGTTCAATTAATTGACCAATATCTTCTCTTGAAAATGTTTTACCTGGATTATTAATCATTTTTTCTAAAATTATTTTTTCTGTATTATTAATTTTAAATTCATTGTTATTTTTAATAATCAAAAGTTTATTTAAATCAATTTTTACATTTGCAAACTCAATAATTCTGACCTGTTCAGTTTTTAAAGTTTTATTTAAAATATTCTTAATTCTTAAAACTAACTCTTTTGGTTCAAACGGCTTTGGTAAATAGTCATCAGCTCCAATTTCTAAACCTTCAACTCTCTCGCTTGCTTCTCCTTTTGCAGTTAAAAGAATAATAGGAGTGTCTAATTTTTTTTTATGATCCTTTATAAATTCCAGTCCATTTTTACCTGGCATCATTATATCTAGTATTATTAAATCAAATTTAATAATACTAATTTTTTCTGATGCATCCTCAGCACTATCAGCTGTCGTAACTAAAAAATTATTTTCATTTAAATATTTTTTCACCAAAGATCTTATTCCATCATCATCGTCAACAACTAGGATATGAGCAATAAATTTATCCATTAATAATTTTGGTTAAAACATTGTCAAAATTAATTACTTCTTCTGAACTTGAATTAAGTAATGCGTTGTAAATTCTTTTTTTTTGTAAATTAAAAATTTCATTAAATATTTTTTTTCCTTTTTCATTTAAAAAAATATGTTTCACTCTAGTGTCATGATCATCCTTTTTAAAAGTTATAATTTCTAATTTGATTAAATCTTTGAGTACTCTGTTGAGGCTTTGTTTTGTTACTTTTAATCGTTTCAAAAGCTCAGAAATCGAAATTCCATGGTACATTGATAGTAAGTGAATAACTTTATGGTGCGCCAAACCAATAGAGTATCTATCCAATATCTTTTTTGCATCTGAAAATGTTTCTCTGTAGCTAACAAATAATTTTTCAATTAAATCTTTTAGTTGTTCGTCTTTTAAATATAAAAGTTCTTTCATTATAGGTAAGTTATATTGACATATTACAGATACAAAGATATTTTTCACATATAATTTTAAAAAATTTCATACATGGAACCGTACGATAAAAGAACCGGAAAGATTTGGTATAATAGTGAGCTTGTTGATTGGGCTAATGCTAAGATACATGTTTTAAATCATGGACTTCACTACGCAAGTTGTGTTTTTGAAGGAGAACGAGTTTATGATGGCTCAATATTTAAATTAGAAGAACACACTTCAAGACTTTTTTATTCGGCAGAAAGAATGGGCATGACAATTCCTTACAGTGAAAAAGAGATTAATGATGCCTGTAACAAAATTATTTCAGTTCAAAACGTAGAAAATGGATATGTAAGACCTACTATTTGGAGAGGAAGTGAAATGATGGCAATTTCTGCACAACAAACAAAAATTCATGTTGCTATAGCAACTTGGGAGTGGGGTTCTTATTTTGATCCAAAACTAAAAGTGGAGGGAATAAAACTAAATATTTCTAATTGGCGAAGGCCTGCTCCAAATACAATTCCTTGGGATACAAAAGCATCAGGTCTTTATATGATTTGCACTTTATCTAAGCATGAAGCAGAAAAACAAGGTTACACGGATTCATTAATGTTAGATCACGATGGAAATGTTGCTGAAGCAACTGGAGCAAATATTTTTTTTAAAGATAAAAATGGAGAAATTCACACTCCTATTCCAGACTCTTTTTTAGATGGAATAACAAGAAGAACAGTTATTGGGATTGCAAAATCTAAAAACATTAAAGTCCATGAGAGAAAAATAAATCCATCTGAACTATCCAATTTTGTAGGATGTTTTTTAACTGGCACAGCAGCAGAAGTGACACCGGTCTCATGTATTGCAGAAAATCAATTTAAAGTATGTGAAACTATAATTGATCTAAATGAAAGTTATCAAGCTTTAGTAAGAAAGAAAAAAGCAGCTTAATTTTTATTATCTTCTGACATTGCGTGATCTATTCCCTTACGCATATAATCATATCCAGTAAAAAGAGTTAAAAATGCTGAAAGCCAAAGAAGTATAATTCCTATAGTTTGAGCATTATAATTTTGAAAGTTTATAATCTTATTACCCGTATCTCCCGAAAGTAAAAGAGCAATAGAAACCATTTGTAAAACAGTTTTTAGTTTTGCTAAATTGGATACAGGAAGTTTTATTTGCCCTTTAGCTAGAAATTCTCTTAATCCTGAAATTAATATTTCACGAGTAAGAATAATTATTGCCGCAATAACCTCATAATGCCTAATGGTTCCATCCATTACTAATAAGATTAATGCTGTAGCAACTATAATTTTATCTGCAATTGGATCTAACAATTCTCCTAATTTAGACTCCTCTCCGAGCATTCGAGCTAACATTCCATCTAAAAAATCAGTAAATGAGGCTACTATAAATAATATTAAAGCAGTTAAATCTCCATAAAAACCAGGGAGATAGAAGGCTAAAACAAAGAAGGGGACAATTATTATTCGTCCAATTGTTAGTATGTTTGGAATTTTTCTAAGCATAATTATTCGTGAAAGAAGTTATATATCTTTTTTGCAACTTTTTCCTCAACACCTTCTACAGACTTTATCTCATCAAAACTAGCAGACTCAACAGATCTTGCAGAACCAAAATGGTTCAATAAGGCCCTTTTTCTAATAGCACCTATACCATCGATCTGATCTAATAATGATTTTGATAATCCTTTAGCTCTTTTTGCTCTATGCGAGGTAATCGCAAATCTATGTGCCTCATCTCTAAGTCTTTGCATAAAAAATAAAGTTGGATCATTTTTCTCAAATTTATAGCTTTTACCATTGTAGAAAAATGTTTCGTCTCCACTATTTCGCATTTTACCTTTTGCAATAGCGATCATTGGAAGGTCATATAGGCCTAACTCATTCAACACTTCTTTTGCTGAAGAATATTGTCCTTTTCCACCATCAATTAGTATTAAATCTGGTAAGGTTAAATAATTACCTTTCTCTAAAATTGCTCTTTTAAACCTTCTAGACAAAACTTCTTTAAGCATAGCAAAATCATCTTGCTCAGCACCTTTTGTTTTTATATCAAATTTTCTATATCTCTTTTTAACGAAACCTTCATTGCCAAATGTAACCATTGCCCCAACACTGTTGGTTCCTGAAATATGACTGTTATCATAAACTTCAACAAGATTGATGACATTTTTTAGATCAAATTTTTTAGCAACACCTTCAAATAAATTTTTATTATTATTTGTTTCATAAAGTTTTCTATTTAATGACTCTTTTGCATTTTTTTCAGCCATTGCCACAACTTTTGCTTTCGTTCCTTTTTTTGCAGTATTGATGGAAATAGTATTTCCTTCTTTTTTACTTAGAGTTTCCTCTATTAATTTCTTATCTTTAATGTCAGCATTGATAATAACTAATTTGGGTACAGTTTTATTTTCATAAAATTGCATTAAAAAAGAAGACATAATTTCCGAAACATCTTGATCTGGATCATGTTTTGGAAAATAAGCTTGGTTTCCCCAGTTTTGTTTTGATCTATAAAAGAAAACTTGAATACAAGCTTTTCCAGATTCTTTGTATCCAGCAATCACATCAGCATCTACCAGATTTGCTTCATTGATTCTTTGTGACGATTGAATGATGTTTAGAGATTTTATTCTATCTCTAAAAATTGAAGCTTTTTCAAAATCAAGTTCATCACTTGCTGCTTCCATTTCCTTTGAAAGATTTTTTTGTATATCTCTTGATTTGCCTGACACGAATAGAATTGCTTGGTCTACAGTTTTTTTATAATCTGATTTATCTATGTAACCTACACAAGGACCTGAGCATCTTTTTATTTGATAAAGTATGCAAGGTCTTTTTCTATTTTTAAAAGTTCCATCATCACAAACTCTTAATTGAAATATTTTTTGAAGCATCTTAATAGTCCAATTAGCAGTTCCTGCAGATGCAAAAGGACCAAAGTAAAACCCCTCTTTTTCTTTTTTTCCTCTATGTTTCATTACTCTTGGCCATTGTTCTTTTTCACCAATAAATATGAAGGGAAATGATTTATCATCTTTAAGTAAAATATTAAATTTTGGCTTATGTTTTTTGATTAAATTAGCCTCTAGAAGTAGGGCCTCACTTTCATTTGCTGTAGTTGTAATCTCTAATTTAAACGTTTGAGACAACATTCTTTCAGTTCTAATAATATGATTTTTTTCTGACACATAACTTTTCAGCCTATTTGGAAGGTTTTTAGCTTTACCAACATAAAGAATATCATCTTTATGATTTAGCATTCTATAAACGCCAGGGCTTTTAGGAATTAGGGGAAGTTCTTTTTTAATTACTTCTTTTCCAAGTTCAGAGCTTTTCATGACTTCTTTTTTTGGTAATTTGAATACCAACAGAGGTACATTCTTTTAATATCTCCAGTTTTTCAATCTGTAACATTATTTTACCAATACGCTTGTCTTTAAACAAAATATCAAAAACGTCTTCTGCAAGCGTTTCTAAAAAATTATAGTGTTTATTTTTTGTTAGTTTTTTTATCAATTTTACAACCTGCCCATAATTTACAATAGATTTAATATCCTTATCGCTTGTTGGTTTTTTATCCTCATAATATATTTCTAAGCTAAATTTGACTTTTTGGGATTTTTCTTTTTCAAAATCATAGTAACCAAGTTTTAAATCTAAAGTTAATTCTTTAATTAGAATTTTTTTTTCATAATTAAATAGACTTTTATTTTTATCTATTTTTACAATTTTTAGATTATTTTTTTTCATTCTTTTCCTATTACATCTGGTGTTTGCCAGTTTAAATTTTGTCCACTATCGATAGCTAAAACTTGACCTGTAATAGAGCTGTTTTTAATAAAAAAGTCAACAGCATTACATATTTCATTAACATCTACTTGATGCTTTAAAGGCGTTGCTAAATATTGTTTTTTAAAATGCTTATCTGTTTGTCGTTTATTTTTTATTGTTGGCCCAGGAGCTATGCCATTTACTCTAATGCTTGGAGCCAAACTCATAGCACTAGTTTTTGTTAGTGTATAAAGTCCAGTTTTACTTAATGTGTATGAAGTAAAAAATGGAGTTAGTTTAAAAACTCTTTGATCAATAATGTTTATAATATTATTGTTTTTACCTTTAATATTTTTAGCAAATTCTTTTGTTAAGAAAGCAGGGGCTTTTAAGTTTACATTTAAATGATTATCCCAACTTTTAGATGTAAAGCTTTTTAAACTATCATTTTCAAACAAAGAAGCATTATTAATTAAACAATCGAAATATTTCAATTTTGATTTTGCAAACTTAATAATTTTTTTTAAATCATTTTCTTTGGACAAGTCTCCTTTAATCAACCAAACTTTTGTTTTATTTTTCTTTAATTCTTTTTGTAATTTTTCAGCATTTAATTTTGATTTATTATAATGAATAACAATTTCCACATTTGGACCTGATAACTTTTTAGCAATCGCAGCACCCATTCTAGTAGCTGCTCCAGTTACAATTATTTTATTTGCTTCCACTTTTTTTTGCCTTTTTGTGCTCTAGTACCAGGAAGACCCATAGTTGACCTACCTTTTGGATACATTTTATTATTTGAACTATATTTTTTTACCTTAGGATTTAAAGTAATTTCTAATTCAGAGGCCTCAAGTTTTCTTATTTCATCTCTAATCTTAGCCGCTTCTTCAAATTCAAGGTTAGTCGCAGATTCTTTCATTCTTTTATTAAGTGCTTTTAAATGTTTTTTAAGATTACCCCCAATATTCTCGTCTGTTCCAACTTTGACATAATCTTTTTCATAAACACTCTCAAGAACATCTCCAATTCCTTTTTGGACACTTTTTGCAGTGATATTATGTTTTTTATTGTAAGCTACTTGAATAGTTCTCCGTCTATCTGTCTCTTTGATTGCACTTTTGATACTTTTTGTTTCTTTGTCAGCATAAAGAATAACTTTACCTTCAAGATTTCTTGCGGCCCTTCCAATAGTTTGAACCAAAGAAGTTTCAGATCTTAAAAAACCTTCTTTATCAGCATCTAAAATACCAACCAATGCACATTCTGGAATATCAAGTCCTTCTCTAAGTAAGTTAATCCCAACCAGTACGTCAAACACTCCAAGCCTTAGATCTCTCATGATCTCAATCCGCTCTAAAGTATCAATATCAGAGTGCATATATCTAACTTTGATGCCATTTTCATGAAGATACTCAGTTAGATCTTCTGCCATCTTTTTAGTTAAAGTAGTGACTAATACTCTAAAGTTGTTGTTAATTACTTTTACACACTCGTGCATTAAATCATCTACTTGGTTTTTAGCTGGTCTAATCTCAACTGGTGGATCAATTAATCCTGTTGGTCTAATGATTTGCTCTACAAATTTATTTTTTGTTTGTTTTAATTCCCATGGCCCAGGTGTAGCTGACACAAATACTGTTTGAGTTCTCATTGCATCCCATTCTTCAAATTTTAGAGGACGGTTATCCATACATGAAGGTAGTCTAAAACCATATTCTGCTAAATTACTTTTTCTAGATCTATCACCTTTATACATTCCATTTAGTTGAGGAACAGTTACATGACATTCATCCACAAAAATTAAAGTATTATCTGGAAAGTATTCAAATAAGGTAGGAGGTGGTTCTCCTGGTTTTCTTCCTGATAAAAATCTCGAATAATTTTCAATACCAGCACAAGATCCAGTTGCTTCAATCATTTCTAAATCAAACTTAGTTCTTTCTTCTAATCTTTGTGCTTCAAGTAATTTATTTTGTTCTTTAAATTTTTTTAATGTTGCTTCCAATTCTCTTTTAATTTTAATTATTGCTTGTTCAATTGTTGGTTTTGGTGTGATATAGTGACTATTTGCATAAACTTTTATTACATCAAGTTCACTAACTAAGTCTCCTGTTAATGGATCAAACTCTTCTATCTTTTCCAATTTATCTCCAAACAAACTTAATCTCCAAGCACGGTCTTCTAAGTGAGATGGAAAAATTTCAAGATATTCACCACGTGCTCTAAAAGTTCCTCGATAAAAGTTTTGATCATTTCTTTTGTACTGGAGTGCAACTAAAGACTTTATTAGTTCTTCTCTATTATAATCATAATTAGTTTTTAGACTTAAAGTCATTTTACTATAAGCTTCAACAGAACCTAAACCATAGATACAAGAAACACTTGAAACAATAATGACATCATCTCGCTCAAGAAGTGATCTTGTTGCTGAGTGACGCATTCGATCTATTTGTTCATTAATTGACGCTTCTTTTTCAATATAAGTATCTGATCGTGGAACGTATGCCTCTGGAGTATAATAATCATAGTAGGATACAAAATATTCAACAGCATTATCGGGAAAGAAAGATTTCATTTCACCATATAGCTGGGCTGCTAACGTTTTATTAGGTGCAAGAATAAGTGCTGGTCTATTTGTTTTTTCAATAACCTGAGCCATCGTAAAAGTTTTTCCAGATCCAGTTACACCAAGTAAAACTTGGCTAAGCTGGTCTTTATTGGCACCATTTACCAACTGTTTTATAGCCTCAGGTTGATCACCTGCGGGCTTAAAATCAGTTTTCATCTGAAACTTTTTTCCACCCTCTAGTTTAGGGCTTATTGCAGGATTTTTATTCTGCACAGCTGTAATTAGATCTTGATAAGTGTTCTGCATTATTTATAAAACTATTAGATTAAAATTATATTTCAATGAGCATAATATCAGACAGTTTAAAAAAGATTAAACCATCACCAACGATTGCTGTAACTCAAAAAGCAAGAGAATTAAAGGCTGCTGGGAAAGATGTAATAGGTCTTGGTGCAGGAGAGCCTGATTTTGATACACCAGATAATATCAAACAAGCTGCAATTAAAGCCATTAATGATGGAGATACTAAATATACAGCTGTTGATGGAACACCAGCTTTAAAACAGGCAATCGTAGAAAAATTTAAAAAAGAAAATAATTTAGATTACACAACTGATCAAGTTACAGTTGGAGCAGGAGGAAAGCATGTAATCTATAATGCAATGATGGCAACTCTTAATGAAGGAGATGAGGTTATTGTTCCAGCTCCTTATTGGGTTTCTTACCCTGATATGGTTTTGTTAGCAGGTGGAACTCCAATTATTTTAGAGTGTAATGAAAAACAAGGATTTAAAATTAATCCAGCTGAATTAGAAAAATCGATAACTCCAAAAACTAAATGGATTATATTAAATTCACCCTCAAATCCAACTGGTGCTTGTTACACTGAGGAAGATATTAGAGAGATTGCAAAAATTTTAAAAAAACATCCACATGTTTATATTTTAAGTGATGATATTTATGAGCATGTAACTTATGAGGGTTTTAAATTTTTCACCATTGCTCAAATTGATAGCTTGAAAGATAGAGTGCTTACCATGAATGGTGTAAGTAAAGCTTATTCAATGACTGGGTGGAGAATAGGGTATGCAGCAGGCCCTAAAGAAATTGTTAAAGCAATTGCAAAAATTCAATCGCAATCAACAACTAACCCATCTTCAATTAGTCAAGCAGCTGCAGTTGAAGCATTGAGTGGAACACAAGATTTTATAAAAGAAAGAGCAACCTCTTTTCAAGAAAGAAGAGACTTTGTTGTCAAAGCATTAAATGAAATTGATGGAATTGAATGTTTAAATCCAGATGGTGCATTTTATGTTTTTCCAAGTTGCAAAGGTTTAATGGGTAAAAAAGATTCTAATGGAAATGAATTGAAAACGG
>Ga0206682_10000511_pt1 | contig 42394 bp, 31 predicted proteins | sample M240m12015metaG_FD_155444 | JGI IMG/M metagenome (GOLD analysis project Ga0206682, IMG submission 155444) | Ammonia-oxidizing marine archaeal communities from Monterey Bay, California, United States - M2 40m 12015 | ecosystem: Environmental > Aquatic > Marine > Intertidal zone | place: USA... | reverse complement strand
GCCTCCTCCGCCTCCTCCGCCTCCTCCGCCTCCTCCGCCCCGTCCTCCTGCCCCGCCCCCTGGTTCGCGATGGCCCCCGCTCCAACCGCCCCCGTATTGGTCTCCGTAGTCTCCTCCTCCGCCGCGTCTCTTACCCATTGTGGCAACAGCTCTCTGCGATCGAAAGGTGCGATTGAACGCTGTGGAGGCAACCTGGAGCAGAACAGGGCATAAAAGGACTAAAAGCTTGATCGATGATTTCGCGAAGTGTTCGCTAATGTTCTGAATGTTGAGAGGGTCTCGATAATACAAGAAATGTTCAGCGACGCTAAAGCGTAGATGGTACGAATGTAGATAGTAGAGCACGATTTCGAAGGTCGAACTCCTTTCACGCGCACGATTCACTTTTGCTGCTTTGCGTCAGTTTTGGTCAACCAACTCCAATATTTCCTCGTTGCCGGGACTCCAAACTTTGCCGACGGCAGTGCAAAATAGTGAATCCACTTCATGACTAGTTTATTGCGCACCATCAACAACTTCGGCAGCGCATCGTCGTCCATGAACGGGTGCTCAATGATGAAAACCACCGCAGTGGCTAGAATTGTGATTTGCACGCACAGAGTCGACACGGAGAAAAAAGCTGATATGCACAGAAGCATGTTTTTGAGGTCAGCGTAGAATATGCTGATGTCTGCATAGAAGATGAAAGTGCAGAGCATGGCGTTGAAAGCCAGGATCGATGATTGCCAAGTCATACGATACGCGACGTTCCAGCACCACGTCTTAATGAAACAGCCCTTGCAAGATGGACTGATTGTTCCGAAGAGGTAGTTTCCTCGGTAGCTCACGAGGGTATCCAGGTGGACGCGGGCCGTCAGTGGACTTTCACTGCCCTCTGCAGCTTTGCGAGCCATGTCGTACTCGATCATCACGATTCCTACTGTGTCGTGTAATCGTTTTGGATCGCCGTGGTGAAAACCATCTTTCGATGTGCACGAGCAGCAGATGGGGCAGACTCCCCTCGCCAGCTTCTTTGAGAAGGGGCACCGGTTTGCTGCTCCTGAGACGGGCGACGCCGAGCTTGCAGGAAGGTACGCGTTTTCCCTGTTCCTCCAAGGACGCGAGTCAAACACCGAGCGAAGTTTCCCGTATCTTTCCGTCTCGAGCATGACGAAATAGATCATGCTGAACATCATCGTACCTGCTGCCAACAAGACGGTGCACCAATCTGGGGGCCAGGACGTTTAGAGTCAGTGTTCCATTCCAGGTACATCAAGGCGGGACCGCGATACGACTGAGAGCCGCCAAAGGTCGAGATCGGTTACGGGATCGGGAACGTCGCGACGCATCTTACCGAGTGTCTTGTAGATGAACGAATTCTTCGGAGAAAATAATCCAACCCGAAGGAGGGTCGTGACGGCGCACGGGATCATGAAACGGCCCCGCAGGGAGTTCAAGGTCCCGAATGGCTGAAGCGTCATCTGGAAGACCGTCATGCTTCTTCGCCGGTATCGTGGGCTAGGGACGAACTAGCAGTAATAGTCCTGTGTCCAGCTGGATATCTACGATACACTGCAAAAGTTTGCGAGCGTGATGCAGCACATATGAAGGTCACGGTACACCTCAAGCAGAGAAGTTGGGACGGAAGCGGCTCGGCACACTCGAAAATACGGGAAACGAAACGTCTAACTGCTGAACTGTTTTTGGCGTTTCCGGTTACCTTTATCAGGTGGCCGGGTGGATATTCAGGTCTAAACGCGCCACCGCCGCCTAAATCGCTCAGGCGTCAGCTGCTGCCGCTATTCTCTCTTCCATATCCGCCAAAACGGCCTTCTTCTCCATCAGAGACGCCACACCAGCCTGGATTTCCGGCGAAGAGTTATCAAGGCCATCCTCCTCCTTGAGTCGCCTCACCTCAGCCGCCTGTGCTTCGACCGCGGCGGAAGCCTCGGCTACTTCTGCCTCCGAAGGAACATCTTTCGGATCCGAGGCGGCGTCGGCGGCGATGGATTTCTTGGACACTATTTCACCACCCTCGCAGACCATCATCTCCTCCTCCTCGCCGTCGTCTCCCACCCAGGAGAAAGTGTCGAATCTGACCGCCTGTCCAGTCTTGTTGCCGTCTTTATCGGTGATGGTCCACACAGTCGCTCCATTGATTTTAAACTTACGACCGTCGCTCGTCTGTCTGATACCGCTGTAGTCTTTGATGTAGCCATCTTTTGCCGCCCTATCCAAAAGCTCCCTTCGCTCAGACTGGACGGTCTGGTCATCCTCAGCGGACTTGGTGGACGGCAGGCCAACGAATTCGTCCCAGGAGAGCTGCCACAGCGAAAGAGCAGCTTTATTTCCGTAGTTGAAAACATCAGACGCATCGTGACTCGCGCAAACGAAGGGAGCGTTCCACAGCGTCTCGGCAGCCTGTTGGACCAGGATGGTACCGTCAAGGAGTTTATCTCCAGTTTTATCCTTGTAGGATCCACAGATTGTCAAGGATTGCATCACCGTCGCGGTGGCTTCGTAGGGCTGAGGGCCGGAAGATGCAGATGCATCGGCGGGTTCTTCCTCCTTGTTTGCATCCCGCTTCTCCAAGAGTGCTTTGGTCTCGGCTCTCTTCTGAGCCTTACGTTCTTCCTTCCGCTTGTTCTTTTTTGCGGCGATCACCTGGAGTTGGCCCCTCCGCGCTGCACCTGTGCCGTTTGAACCGGCCCGTGACTTCGAGACCAGCGATGGTGTCAAAGAGAGTCGCGACGAGAGAGCGATCGCGGTGTTAATCATCTTCCGGCCCGGCGACCAACACCGCCCCGCGCCTGCGCAAGGAAAAAATAAGCAAGCCGCCCGGGCCACCTCTCCGTTAGCACTATTTTTACGCAGTGCGATTCGTGGGTGACAGTCTGAAGTCGCACGGGGCGACTCAGGGCTACGAGCCCCACGTGAAGCGGAATTCGCTCACGATGAGAGTGACGTGTCTCGCCACCTGCGCTCTCAACCAATGGGCGTTGGACTTCGAAGGTAACCTGGCTCGCGTCAAGTCGTCGATATCGATAGCCAAAGGGAGAGGTGCCCGATACCGCGTCGGACCCGAGCTCGAGTTGCCGGGATATGGCTGCGAAGACCACTTCTTGGAACTGGACACGACGGAACACTCTTGGGAATCCCTTGCCGACCTGCTTAGTGGAGATGAGACGGATGACATAGTCTGCGACGTCGGCATGCCCGTCATTCACGGAGGGGTGCGGTATAATTGCAGAGTCTTTGTGCTGAACCGCAAGATTCTCTTTATTCGCCCCAAGCTCTGCCTCGCCAACGACGGAAACTACAGAGAAACGCGCTGGTTTACGGCCTGGCAGCACCCGAAGAAGATCGAGGACCATCAGTTACCTCCCGCGGTCGCTGCTGTTACCGGCCAGTCCCGCGTTCCCTTCGGCGATGCGGCACTTGAATTCCTCGACGCTAGCTTGGCAAGTGAGACTTGTGAAGAACTGTTCACCCCAGCCGCCCCGCATATTCAGATGGCACTGAACGGAGTGGAGATCATCAGCAACGGCAGCGGCAGTCATCATCAGCTTCGTAAGCTAAACACTCGGATGGATCTCATTCGTTCGGCTACGGGAAAGTGCGGCGGCGTTTATATGTATGCGAACCAACGCGGGTGCGACGGTGGGCGCCTTTATTACGACGGATGCGCGTGCATCGCGGTGAACGGAGAAATCGTCGCACAAGGAGAACAGTTTGCGATTCAAGAAGTCGAGGTGGTGACTGCTAACGTTGACCTAGATGCTGTGGTTGGATTTCGCGGTGCTTTCCAGAGCATGGCGGTACAAGCCTCAGCGAGTGACAAGTATCCGATGATACGTGTCCCGTACAGTTTATGCCCGAGTGATGATATCTCCCGGATGCCACACTCCCCGTGTGAGATTCGCTATCATTCACCCCAGGAAGAAATTGCGCTCGGACCGGCGTGTTGGCTTTGGGATTATCTTCGCCGCTCGGGTGCAAGTGGATATCTCTTGCCCCTTTCTGGTGGAGCCGACAGCTCCTCGACGGCTGCCATTGTTGGTTCGATGTGTCAGCTCGCAATAGCAGCAGCAGTAGCAGGGGATGAAGTAGCCGCTGCCGACGTTCGCCGAATTGCCCAAATTGACGAAAATGCATCTCTTCCCTCCGCGGAAGAGCTGGCCCGGCTCTTATTTCAGACGGTCTACCTGGGCAGCGAGAACAGCAGCGCTGCAACGAGGAGTCGTTCCTCCGCGCTGGCTGCTGAGATTGGGGCTTCCCATCTTGATGTGAGGATTGATACCGTCGTCGCTGCGGTCGTTGCATTTTTCACCTCTGTGACAATGAAGACACCTAAGTTCAAGGTCGACGGAGGTAGCAATGTGGAAAACTTAGCTCTGCAGAACATCCAGGCGAGGATACGCATGGTCCTTTCTTTTGTGCTGGCTCAACTGATGCCTTGGGTTCGAGGGCGTGGCGGGTTCTTATTGGTTCTTGGAAGTGCAAACGTGGACGAGGGACTTCGCGGATACATGACGAAGTATGACTGCTCGTCAGCGGATGTCAATCCCATCGGTGGCATCAGCAAGGGAGACCTTCGCTCGTTCCTGCGTTGGGGGGCTGACAGGTTGGGCTACCCGACTCTCGCGGAGGTTGAAGAAGCACCACCCACCGCTGAGTTGGAACCCATCCGCGATGACTACGTTCAAACAGACGAAGAGGATATGGGGATGACGTACGAAGAGCTCGGAGTATACGGTCGCTTGCGCAAAATATCGAGGCTCGGACCGGTTGAGATGTTCAAGCGACTGTTGCACGAGTGGAAGGACAGGTCGTCACCCAAGGAGATTGCCGCAAAGGTGAAGAGCTTCTTCTTCTACTACTCCTGCAACCGTCACAAGATGACCACGCTGACGCCGTCATATCACGCGGAGAACTACTCGCCTGAGGACAATAGGTTTGACCTCCGGCCGTTCCTGTACAACGTGCGATGGCCATGGCAGTTTAGGAGGATAGACGAACTGGCGAGTCGAGCAGAGTAGAGTGATTTGGAAACAATAATTAATTATTTCATGACATATGCAAACAGATACAACCCGCAATTGTCTAATTTAAATCCGGTTTTAGGTGAAATACAGTTACCGTCGTCGCATCAGCAATTTGAACGGAAAAACTTGACCTTCCCGATCCGAGTCCTCCAGACCAAGATCAGAAGCTTCAGCGCCTGTCTCGGGTACGAGGCGTGCTTCTGGACGCACAGGGACTGCCCGTGTCGTGAGGCGGCGAGGTTAACGCCCGAAGGAGTAAGAGAGAGCGGAGGTCGCCTTCAGGCAACCACCCTTCGTCCGGAGAAGATGGGCGAAAAGGCAGCCGAGGAGAAGAAAAAGGACGGGGCCGAGAAGGGAGGCAAGGCTGCCGACAAGAAGGATGAGCAGAAGGAAGTCGAGCTCTCCGAAGAGGATATGGCGCTCAAAGAAAATCTCGAACTGATGGTCGTGAGGAGCGCCGACCCCAAGGCCGGTGTCGCAAAGCTGGCGATGGAGACGATGAGGAGCGAGATCAAGTCAGCCACGAGGTGAGTACCGTTCCACGCCCGCTCGCGTGATCTGGCGCGTGTGCGCGCGAACCACGAAGGATTCCCCGTCGTAATACAGGAACCGATCCACGACGCATACACTGACAGCGTCCGATCCTCTTCGTTCCTCGCAGCTCCATGACGAGCGTTCCGAAGCCGCTCAAGTTCCTTCGTCCCCACCTTCAAACCCTCAAGGACACCTACGCAAAGCTCAAACCTGGTGAAAACAAGAAGCTACTTGCTGACATCATCTCCCTGCTCGCCATGACCGATGCACCGATTCATGACGCGATGCCCGAGTCGTTGAAGTACAGGCTCCTTGGATCTAACGAAGATATCGGCACTTGGGGTCACGAGGTGAGTGCCTGTCTTCTGCTTTCTGCCCAGATCTGAGATCGCTCCCGTATTTTTCCATCGCGCGTCTCTGAATACACATCAATCACAATCACGACTCCTCGCGGTTTACGTACACCCACTGATTCTCCGTTTTTCATCTGCGCAGTACGTCCGCAACCTGGCTGCTGAGATCGGCACAGAGTTCCACCGTCGCCAGGATGAGAGCGCCAAGGAAGGAAAGGACACTGACGTTGAGGATCTTTTTGGACTCGTGAGTGAGGTCATCCCCTTCCACATGAAGCACAACGCTGAGCCCGAGGCTGTGGATCTCCTCATCGAGGTCGAGCGACTTGATCTGCTCGCTCCTCACGTGAACGAGGGGAACTACGCCCGCACGTGCCTCTATCTTTTCAGCTGCTCGAGCTATCTGCCAGAGCCTGAGGATTCCGTGGTGCTGAAGGTTGCCCACGAGATCTTCATGAAGGTCGGCAAGCTGACCGACGCGATGCGCGTCGCCTGCCGTCTTGGACTGCAAGATTACATGGAGAAGACGTTCATCGCGTCCAACGACAAGCTGGAGAAGCGACAGCTTTGCTACATGCTCGCGCGTCACGGCCATCCGCTTAGGTTGGACGAGGGGCCTTGCGAGATCGAGGATGGGGACGAGCTTGAGGAGCTTCAAAATATCATGAGCAACTCGAACCTCAGCGCAAACTACTTGACTCTGGGCAGAGACCTTGACGTCATGGAGGCCAAACTGCCTGAGGACATCTACAAGACGCACCTGATGGAGGGGCGTGCACCGGCTGGAGCTGCCGTGGACAGCGCCCGCGCCAACCTGGCTGCAACGTTTGTGAATGCGTTTGTGAATGCTGGATTCGGGCAGGACAAGCTGCTCACCGCCTCAGAAGGAGAAGGAGAGGGCGAGGCTGCGTCTTCGGGCGCGGGGTCAAACGTGAGCTGGATCTTCAAGAACAAGGATCACGGGAAGATGTCTGCCGCGGCGAGCCTCGGATCAATTTTACTCTGGGACGTGGAAGATGGTCTTCCTCGAGTGGACAACTACCTCTACAGCATGGAGCAGCAGGTTGTGGCCGGTGGTCTTCTCGCGGTCGGTCTCATCAACGTTAACGTTAGAAACGACTGCGATCCAGCGTACGGTCTGCTGTACGAGAGCGTTAACAAGGAGAACTCCTCCGTGCGCATTGGTGCAATCATGGGTCTCGGCCTGGCGTACGCCGGGTGCCAGAAGGAGGAGGTCCAGGAGTTGTTGGTTCCCGTTGTGACGGATGACTCCACGCCTATCGATGTTGCGGCGTTCGCGGCGCTCTCCCTGGGTCTGGTTTTCGTCGGCACTTGCCATGAGGAATGCGTGCAGGCAATCGTGCAGGCTCTTATGCTTCGCCCGGAGAAAGACTTGGAGGACCCGTTTGCTCATTTCCTCTGCCTTGGTCTCGGCCTCATTTTCTTGCAGCGTCAGGGTGAGGTCGAAGCTACGCTTGAGGTGGCCAAGACTTTGCCACCACGCATCAGCGAATTCCTCCAGACCACCCTCGAGGCTTGCGCTTACGCCGGAAGTGGAAACGTTCTCAAGGTGCAGGCCCTCCTGGCGCGCTGCGGTGAGCACCCTGAACTTGATGGCGACGATGCCAATGAGGGCGCCGAAGGCGAGTCTCAAGAGTGGAAATACGAGCCGCAATCCATTGCCGCCCTCGGCGTGGCCCTCATCGCCTCAGCGGAGGAGCTTGGATCGGACATGGCGGTGCGCGCGTATGACCACCTCATTCAGTACGGTGACGCCGCGGTTCGAAAGGCTTGCCCTGTGGGTCTCGCGTTGCTACACATCTCAAACCCCAAACTCAACGTTACCGATGTACTTGGTCGTTTGAGCCATGACAGTAACGAGGATGTCGCGCAGGCTGCCAGCCTCGCTCTGGGTATTGTCGGCGCTGGCACGAACAATGCGCGCCTTGCGAGTCAGCTCCGCCAGCTATCCAGCTATTATTACAAGGATCCTTCTCTTCTGTTCCTTGTTCGAGTGGCACAGGGCCTCGTCCACATGGGGAAAGGGCTTTTGACCCTCTCTCCTTCGCACTCGGACCGCTCTCTGCACTCGAATGTTGCCTTGGCTGGGCTCATCACCGTCGCGTTTGCGATGCTTGACATGAAGCACACAATTCTGGGCAAGCACCATTACATGCTTTATTATCTCTTTGTCGCAGCACAGCCTCGCATGCTGATGACCGTGGACGAGGAAGGTAAACCTCTACCTGTCGCGGTGCGTGTTGGTCAGGCAGTTGATGTCGTGGGGCAGGCTGGTCGCCCCAAGACAATCACAGGATTCCAGACGCACACCACACCTGTGCTTCTCTCGGCAGGTGACAGGGCAGAGCTTGCGACTGAAAAGTACATCGCAATCGCCTCTGTGCTCGAAGGCGTTGTGATCTTGAAGCCGAACCCCGAGTGGATAGAAGAAAAGGAGTGATCGCGTTCGTCGAGTTGGGTTTGTGAATGTCGAGTTGAATGAATGTGATTATGATCTGATCTCCTACGGTTTCGGCTTCTTGGCGAAGACTGATGGAATGTCCCCCAGCGGCCGTTTGCACGAGTCAGAGTTTTTTAGTCCGTCCCAACACTCCATCGCCGCCTTCGTACGATCCTGAGGGCCCTGTGACTTGTCCCCCTCTCCATCGCTGCTGTCGCTCTCAGATTCATCCTCCTTCTCCTCCCTGTGCTCCCGTGCTCCCTCTCTGCGCTGAAGCTCAACAGGCAACCCTCCCTCAGGCATCATGGCATTGAGCTTGCGGAACCTGGCCTCCGTTTTAGTGATGATCTCCGAGAGAACATCAGTGCTGTAGAATGGCTGCTGCAGGACGCTGATGAGGAAGGGCGAGCGAAGCGAAAGGTTCGAGCGCTTGTCGTGCTTCTTCAGGATCTTCACCAGCGCGGTGTAGTTTAGGCCCACCCAGTGCTCCATCAGGACGAGCTCGCCGTGGAAATCCGCAAAGTCCTTGCAGGATTTTCTGTATTTTTTCATCGTGAAGCTCTCCGCGCGCGTTCCGTCCTTGTTGACGACCTCTCTGTACCCACGCTCCAACATAGAGTCCTTGATAACGAAGTCCTCCTCCGCGTTCATGAAGAACTTATTGAACTTCTGTAACTCGGCGTTAAGCGTCTTCACGAATATTCTCTGCTCCTCCGTGAGCTTGCGCTTCTCTCCGGGTTTCAAGGTCGCATCCGCATTTGTAACCGGCTCGGTTTTCTCCGGGATGTTGTTCAGGCACTTCTTCAGCTTCTTGTAGCACAGGAACTGTGGGTGCGAAGGGGTGGGGCGGGTTTTTTAGCGGGGGGAAGCGGTTCGTGCGCGGGTCCCAGTGGTTCCTTCTCCTACCTGGTCGCTGATGTTGGGGTGCGTCGCTTCTATTATCTGCGTGAATTGGTGGCCAAACTTCATCGTCCCCGCACCCTCGGCAACGCTAGAGTAAGCGGGTGACCAGTGAAGCCGGGGCGCCTCTCAATAATGACGAAATATCTTTCAACTGCGGATTTCAGAGGCACAGGCAAACGGGCATGATGGAAATAAGAAATATATAATTATCGGAAGTTGACCGCTTCAAATCACAGCTCCCAGGTCAGGTCAAACGACAGAAAGAGTCCATGCATGGCTCCCCTCGCGCTTGCGGCACCGTGGAGGGTATGGGTGCGACCTACGTCGCACGCATCCGAAAACAGACGAAGAGTTCGCGTCAGGGCGCTCGAGAACGTCGAGGACGATGACGTCTTATGGTTGACCTCAGGGACAGAGCAGTTGCCTCCTCTCGTTGAAGCAACGATGCGATTGCAGAGTGAGGCATCGATGCGTGTCGTCAAGCCTCCCGGTGTTGACGAGCTTTGGGACTGGTACGAACAGGTGGGGTCTGACGACGCGGACCCATCTTGGGGGCGGGTGTGGAAGACCGCATCCGATCTATCGAACTTAGTGCAAGCAGATGCACTTCCTTCTTTCAGTCTGAGAGGAGGAAAGAACTCGAAGGTAGTCGTCGAGGTGGGGTGCGGACTCGGTTACGTTGGGCTTTGTGCAGCCGTGACACAAGGTGCTCGGGTGATTTTCTGCGACAGGGAACCTCTGGCGATACACTGTGCGTTATCTTCAGCCCAACTCAATGGACTGGAGGTGCACAGCGTCAATGACATCTCAATATCAAGTCAAGGTGTCGCAGGATCGGTTCTCGACTGGGCAGCTCCTCTTGGTGCTTTGGCGCAGTCGGCGGATGTGGTACTGGGGGCTGATTGTTTGTATGATCCAACGACTGCTGCGATGCTTGCGAAAACATGCAAACATTTGTTGGATGAAGACGGGGTGGTTGTGATTTGTGAACCGGAGAAGGAGCGAGCTCTGGGGACTTACTCAAAGTTCATTGAATGCGCGCAATCTTTGGGGGCGACTTCAGCAGAAATATTGCCGTACCCTGACCTGGATTCGGACGAACCATCTGTTTTACTTCGCGTGTCGTGGAAACGTCTCTGACTTTCAAGCCGATGCGCAATTCTAGTTGTGATGTCGACTACCAAAGTAGACTTTCTAAAGCTATTCAATCTGCTCTACTGGTTTTTCAACCCTGCTGTGTTTCATTGGGGACTTCCCCTTCATATTCCAACCTTGTATCCCATCGCCATTGGGTCGGACACAAAACATTCCGTCGTCGTCGCCGTCATCATCGTCGCCTTCTCCCGCCCCGTCATCCGATGAGGGCTCCTCAGCTGCGAAATCGACCCAGTGGGCTTTGCGGAATTTTCGACGAGCACCTCGGTGCTTGTTAGCGATCAGCGCACTTCCTGCATCATCCTCTGCTGAACGTTCGTACAGGCGGGCACCACCGCGAAGTGACGCAGCCGCACGGAGTGAGACACGATTCGACCTAAGATGCTCAGTTTCGCGCTCCACGGTTTTCGAATAGCCATCGCCTGCAGAAATTTCAAGAGTCGCGCCAAGCTTGCCGCTGCTGCGATATACTGCTTGAAGTGCGTCGTCAAATTTGCCACGCTTCGAAGCGTTTGGTTTCACTCCCAAAGGCATCCACATGCTGGTTGAAGTAAGGGATGTTAGCGAGATATTGACGGCACAGATCATATCTGTGACCTCCGCAGCCGAGAGATACGTTAGCCTGAGTGAGCGCATCGCGTCAGCCTTTCGGCACATCCTCTTTATCAGCAACAAAGCAGCATCCATCGCGTGTACCATCAACTGGCCCGCACGCGATAATCTATTGTTCACCCCAGTGTCAATTGTGCCGACATCACGAAAGTTGATGGTATCTTCACGAGATTCACAAACTGCATGACGCACGTGAGCTGAAAGAAGACACAGAGTCACAGAAAGAGCAGTGGCTGAAGCCGACGCCGGAAGGCTATCTTTTGTGGATGAGACCACATGGATGACGTCAGCTATCACCGATATGGCAGCATCAGGCCCATTGTGCGCAAATGCAAGATGATGTGCCACTTGGAGGAGTTCAGTGCGTTGTGACCGTTCAAAAGGATAAGTTTGTGTTGCCGCCATAGTGAGCTTGCTTTCACGTTGAAGCAGATGCACGAAAGCGCTGAATTGAGTGCCGGTCTTCATGCCCTTTGAGATTTCTTGAGCAAACATCAGTGCATCTCCCGAGGAATAATCCGATGTACCTTTAAGAGGTTGCATGTCATCGGCGTTTGCGTCAACCTGACCCCACAGAGCAACTGATGCATGCGCGGTCACGATCATCGGCGTGAAAGCGGATGCAGATTCAGGCGACAGTCCCAAGATTAATGTGGCTCCTAATCGTAATGCTGCCGCAGCAGGATGAAGGGCGGTGCACTCGTTGGCTCGTGCGATTACCCATTGGAGTATACTTAGACGTCTGCTCTCGACGATGTCAGCATCGTGACCACCAACAACACCGATGGTTCCATTTTCTGCGCTCCACGAATCTAAATGAAACGCGGGGGCAGCCAACGAGCACAGCACTGATGACTCGAGCGCAGGAGAGGCAGGGACATTGGCGGCAATCGTGCACAATTGAAAGCATGCAGTCACGATAGTCGCACGCACTGCGGAAGAGGTTTCTGCCCATTGACCATATCTCTTACCTGCGGAGTAGCTCACTGCCCCACTGTTTGCAACCAGCTCCTTTTCAACTCGTGGTGCAGACAGACGTTCCGCCAGCATCTGATAGCGATTCGTCAAATCCCCCCCTGCACTGCCCAATCGAAACCCACTGGACGAAGAGACTGAGACATTCGGTGCGAGACGTTCTGCGAGTTTTAGTGCCTTACTGAGGATATCTCTGCTCACCATTTCTTGAATGATGAAGCGAGGGTCAGCAATCCATGACTGCGTATGCCCTGAACAAGATTGACCAAGAGCTGCAGATGCGGCGACAGCACGGGCTGCGTGTGTCAAGATACCTGCTTGCAACTGAGGTTCGACGTCGGGTACATCTGCGTACGCATGATTCACAACTATTGCTGCCTGCGAATCATCCTCGGCGAAAACACTTTCAACCGCAGAAAGCCAAGTGTCCACCTGAACAGATGGTAATGATGCAACGGCACTTGCAAAAAGATCGGTCTCGCTCGAGCGAACCGAGCGGTCGGTACTCTGAATGGTAGTGTCCTTCTCGATCCCACGCTGGAGAGCCAACATGTGAGAAAGGCGGTGAAGCATCGCTCGGTAGAGATCAGGCGATGTCAACCCCACTCTGAAACCACCCTTCCCTTCGTGACCGAGACTGTTTTGTTCCGCGACGTCACGATGATACTCCATACTGAGGCACTTCTGCAACAGGTTCGCGAGCACAGTCATCACCGCGTAACCGATCAAGAAGCCCCACCTCTCACTCGAGTCGGCAATTAATGTTTTTTCTTGAGGATTGGCCTCCGGGGCTTCACGAGCATGATTGTCTTCCACCGGCGGCGATGACACCCCGAGCTCGATCCCACCTTGAATCGTGCGAGCCCGGAAATCCATCGGATCCACGTATGCGGTGAGTACCATATCTGCATGGAATAAAGCGACCACTGCGTTCATGGGCAGCCTCTCGCGAATCGGTATACAAACGTGACTCCTGACAGAGCAAACCGGAGGGTGCCCATCTCCATGGCGAAGCCAAGTAAGGGCCTGTGCTTGTAGGCGCGGAAGCAGCCATCCATCACGGATACCGATGAGATCGGAAATCCTGAGGTAAGATACGGCAGATATGATGACGGCCGCCGCCAAAACCACTAATTGGTGTGGAGACGTCTCCGAGGTCCCCGTGTCACTGGACAACTTGGCAGATGACACCGCGTGCAGCGCCCAGCGCACAGACAGCTGGACTTCCGATTGCAAAAATGGCTGGTTCTGCGCGCTCAGAATGACGCGTAAGAGTTCCAGGGCCGTGGTGCGTGATTTGATAGATCCCTGCAGTTTGCGCTCAATGATGCCACACAGTTCGGCTCGGCGCTCCTCGTCAGCCGACGATGCGCGCGCAAGAGCGCCACCGACTGCCAGAAAGAATGGAGAAGAGCGAAAGGTGTCGACCGATCCATCCAATCTCGCGGGAATCATATCGAGAAGCAGTCGCCAGGGCCCATCTGAAGCGAGCACGCCCGCGGGGGCAGCCGTCAAAGTGGCGAAGAGTACCCGGTTGGCTGCCTCTGCAATTTCCAGCCGAGCAGTTTCGTCACGCGCGCCGCCGACTCCGGGGAAACGGGCTTGGGATTCCCGTAGCAGAGATTCCAGCAATCGCACGAGAGAGGTGAGTCCGTATGATTGAATGTCGGCACCATTCGAGTCGGAATGTGGCACCGGAGCTTCGAACCAGTCCGCGTCTTCGATGCCGGCAACCAGAGGGGCGCTCTCCTCGACCAGAGACCAGGCCTGCGGGGATCGCGACCTAATCAAACCAACGACGATCGCGGGAAGTGCTTCGCGAGCCCATAGATGCAATCCGGCACCATCGATGGCCGTGGAGTCGATGTGAAGTCGCAGACCCGAACGGGACGTGATGTCGGCGGCTAGACGAGCGGCACCGTGCAAGCTGGTCGGCACGAGAATCTTGCGAGACACCGCGCGAGCGAGCGCGACTTCAGCCCGTCGCTCCGCTGCTCTGTCCCCCACCGAGCAGCTTCTCGCCAGGAGCGTGCCGAGGATAAGAGTGGACTCTGCGGTCGCAGCGCTCACGCCCCGGTCATCACAGAAGGTCTCCAACCACTCCTTCGAGCGCGTGTCATCGGCGAGAAGCCCGAGCAGTTGACGGGCGAAGGGCGGGTTCTCGTCCGTCTCGTCCATCTCTTCCCGACCACGAGCTACCTATCGCCGGGACGACCTGCACCGCATCTGAGGGATGGTCAAGCCCCTACGTTTTATTCATGCTTTGCGCGTGGCGACGATCTCGCGCGCTGCTCGCGAGAGCCGATCCAGAGAGTGCTGGGCCGGTTCGGTGGGTGGAGAAAAGGCGCGAACTCCCGTGATGAGAAAAACACCCGCGTGTCGAGGAAAATCGCGGCCCGCCCGCCCGAGGAAACAGCCCTTGACTTGATTTTTTTTGCCTTGAGCGGAGGAGCGTCTACCTTAATTACCGTATGACAAACTCACCACGTGGCACTGTCATGTTTAATATCACTCGTGGCACTGTCTCGCCAACCCGATGTAGTTTCGTCTAACTAGTTACACATATACAGCTAGAACAGCGCATTTTCGAACTTTCAGAAAGATTAAAACATGAAAGATTTTTTTCTGTGGAGACAATCCAGAAAGGGTCTAATAACTCCCGAGAAGAAATGAAACAGTCGAAGAAGGATTTCGGTTTTGTCCTGATATCTAGGTCTTCTCCATGATCACCAACGAGCAATTCTTATTGACGACGAGGTCAAAACAAAAAACCCCAAAGGACAGCATCACCGCGGTTCGGCTCCGCGCTCCAACGCGCGCACGCTAGGAGATCTGAAGATGGTCACGAACGAGGTGGCCGACACGTCTCCAGACGTGCCGGCGGCGAAACGCGCGAAGATCCTGTCCGAGGACGAAGGGAACGAGGGCGGACACGAAATCGCAGAACGCGTCGGGGGAGAAATTGGGGCTGTGCAACCCTGGTTGGCTGTGTCGAACGAGGCAGGTTCGAACGGGCGCTCGGGCGCGAACGCGCCCGGCGCGGTCGCGGAGAAGGGCGGAGAGATCGTCGAGAACGCCAATCGTGATGGAAAGGACGTCGGCGCGGAAGAACCCGAGGAAGAGGGCGAAAACCCGGTCGCGTCGCCCCGCCCGGAGCCAGCGGCGAACGCGGACGCCCCTACGGACAGCAGAGAGGGCGCCCCAGGCGACGGCGAGAAGCTCGTCCCGAACGGCGACGCCTCCGCGGACGCCGCGGGTGCTCCGGTTGAACCGGCCAAAGAGCCCGAGGGAATCTCGGCGGATCAGGAGCACTCAGCGGGGGCGCAACCCATCGTCGCCGCGAACTCGGCCGACGCGTCAGATCCCTCGGACGCTGCGGCCCCCGAGAACACGTTGCGGGCTGCTCAGCACGCGATTTTGCTGCGACAGCAGGCGATCAAGTACAAGGGTTGCTGCCAAGTGGACGACTGCTTGAACCCCCGTAAGCAGCCCACGGCGAACAGCCGCATGCCCTTGACCTGCGCGGAACACAACGGCATGTTGTCGCTGCCCTACGGCGGCGAGGCGAGCAGAGAGTGTCAGGCGTGCCGCGCCTTCCACCCGGTGTCCGCGTTTGATCGCGACAACAAGACGTGCGAGACCCGTTTGCTGCGCAAGAAGCTGAGATACAGGGCCAAGACGCTGCAGCAGCGCGACGAACACCGCGGAAACGTCGGGAAGAAGGCAAAACGGAACGAAGTCGCGCTGCAGGCGGTCGCGGCGGCGGCTGCGCAAGCTGGGGGTGGCGCGGATCTCAGCCAGTTTGGCCACCTCCGGGGTCCCGGAGGTTTCGTGCTCCCCTTTGGAGGCAAGTTCCCCGGAGTCGCGGATAATGACGGCGGCGTCGGCGCGTTGGCTGCGGCTCGCGAGAGTATCATGTCGACTAGCCCGTACGGTGTTTTCCCGGGTTTCGGTCAGATGCCCTTCGGTCAGAGCGCGGTGGAGGGAGCTGCGGCTGCCGCGGCGAGTGCCTTTGCGGCGAACTTCGGAACGGCACCACTCGGGGCGGACGACAACAAGCTCGGATTGCCTCAGCACGGAGGGATCAACCTGCAGTCCCTCGCTGGCTTTCCTACGAGATCCAACCCCACGGAGCTCGCCTCGCCTGCCGCCGCACAGGCTTATCTTGCGGCCTTGGTTCAGGGTAACACCGGGGTGAACGCCCTTCAGGGTAACACCGGGTTGAACGCCCTCGCACTGCAAGGTGCTGGGCTCCCGGGTGGTATCCCTGGCCTCGCTGGCCTTCAGAACCCCGACGTCCTCGCGATTCTCGCTCAGCACAACAATGTACAGGAGCAGGTCGCGGCCCTCAGAGCGAATCATATGCTCAGAATGGCGCAGGCTGCCGAGATGCAGGCGTCGGCGGCGCTCACCAACTCGCGTTCGACTGGGGGAGACGTGTTGAACCGGCAGAACCTGTACCCGCACCTGGCGCGCGACCAAGCCCAGGCCGGCTGCAGCATCATGTGAACATTGTTCCGTCACTCATTTTACTCGTGTAATACTAACGAAACGACACTAGTTGTTCTAACATGCCCTCCGGCGTCAGGTTAGTGACGTACCCGGTATCGACGGTCCACTCAACCCCGTCCCCATTCTCGCCGAACAATCGCTCCACCTCCGCCTGCACCGCATCCGGGCCGCACGTCGAGGGGTCCAACAGGTTGCACGCGACCTCGATCGTCGAACCAGTACGATCACCCCCGTGGGTCAGTGCCATCGCCTGCACCCCCGGGAGCCCACCTCCCCGCTCACTCAACCGCCTGGCCAACCGAGACGCGACGGCCAGCGCATCCGCGTGGGCGTCCACCCCACGCTTCCCACCAAACACAACTGGAACGTTGTAGTTGCATACCCAACGCGTGGCGCCGAGCATGAGTATTCCCGATTCAGGTGGTACAGTCGAAGGCCCGAAATCCGCATCGACTTGTCCATCTGCCACGCGGTGGGCTCCTGACCAGCCCGCGTCTTGAGAGGTGCTCCTAAAGTACCCGTACTTGCGACGAAGGTCGGCGAGCTGAGTCCCCGTGGAACTGGCGAGACCGTAGAGAAGCACCGGAACCTTCAAACGATCGCCGATACCCTTCCCGAGACCTTTGGCGAGCTGTGTTGCCAATTCGTCGGGCGCGTCGCCAACAGCGTGACAGCTGATGTGATCGACCGCTCCGCACCTCGGGTGAGTCGCGGAGTGGTTTCTCAGATCGATGGTCTTCAGTGCCTGCTCGGTCAGCGCCAACGCGCTTTGTTTCAGCGGTTCGACAGACGGGGTGGCGACATCCGCAAGGCTATCGACGCCAACGCCTAATGTAAAGCCTGTGCGGTTGTACTCGTCGTCTCTGAACACGTTCAAAACACGCGTGCCGTGCTGTTGGCAGGCCGTCTCAGCGACGGTCTCGAGGACGTTCACCGCATCGGCGTCTTTGCCCTCGGACACGTACACCACAGCCACCAGCCCGCCAGCCCGACGCTTAAGAGCATTAGACGAGGAAGACAGTTTCATCGCCATGACGCGTGCTGCGGCGAGCGCATTGAGCGCCATCCCTCGCTGCGCGGAGCGACTGTACGAACTTAGGGGTCGAGGTGTGTTCTTTTGCATCTCTCTGTTCTCTAAAAAAATACTCACAGCGTCGTCGTCACAGTCCCACGAGCCATACGGCTCGATGTACGTATGTCTCGAGAAGAACGCCCTGTTCCGCTGCGCTCGACACCGCGCGGCCGTTTGCGGTGAAAGTCCGAGCCATGGCCACCTCGCCGAGCTCGAATGGGTCCAACTGTTGTGGCGACAAACGACTCAGGCTCCGGACCTGTGCGGCCCGTTCCTCCAAGCTGCGTACCTCAGCTCCGTCCTCCGTATTCTCGTCACCATCGAGGTGAGGGGATACCACGTTTATCCGAGGCTGCCATCTTTCCTCCCATCTTTGACGCTCTTTTGGACCACCCACGGTTTTCAGTATGTCTTCAAATCGCTCAATGACGCTCGGGTGGGCAATCAACCGGTCGTAAGCCGCGAGCTGGGCCTCAAGGTTCAGGGGCTCATCTATCTCCGCGCGCAAACACGCGGCATGTTGTGGTTTGCGTTCGGCCCATACATTCATTTCTTCAGAAATTGGCCTCGTCGCCCCTCCGTTCGTCACGTTCGAAACGAGGGCGAATAACGCGGTGATGTCCAAGTTTGCCGTCGACGTTCGCCTAGGGAGTTTTGGCAGCGACTCTATTCTGGCGTCCCGTGCGCTCAGGACCGAGATTCCTGCGTCACTCAAGAAACCTGCATCGATATCTCCGAGAGTTCCTGTCGCGTAAACCACAACCTTGGGCGCCTTTCCGAAGCATCGAAGATTGCAACTGGCTGAAGCTACTGTTTTCAACGCCAAAGCCTGGGGGACGATGTTGCTCGCCATTGCTCCGTTCTCCGCCTTGCATTCGATCCACAGCATGCCCTCCTGCGCCACGACGTCCACCTCCACCACCTCCTCGTCTCCGAGCTTTGCACCGATGGAAGGCGACCTAGTCGCGAATCGCTTACGCACGGCCGTCACCCCGGGCGCCCACTCTGCGCACGTCAACTCCAAGCTCAGCCCCCTGAGATTGTTTTCGCACCCCTGTATGCCTCTTTGTGGGTCCGGAGACTCCAGAAGGCTCGCGGCAAAATCCCGCTCGCGAGCGGCGGCACGCGCGAGCTTATCGATCCCCTCGATATCCGGCCTCGATGAGGCGAAAGACTCGATCCGCTTAACCAGGAGGTCAGCTGAGCCACAGAGCCCCTCGACTGCTGACCTGGCCGAGTCCCGCTTGCTCTCCCTGCTCATTGACGAAGAAGTCGCCACCGGGCACAGAGGAGTACGCGAGCGAGAGCCCGAGGGACGGCCGGATCGATGCACGCAGGGATGCCGTACGAGCACCGCGGACATGTGTCACTTCAAACCGTCGGCATCGCTTCGCGTCCGCGATTTGGTAGACTCTGTTCCTCGAGACGACGACTTTTCTTGGCGGGAAGCCGCTTCCTGATTTGCTTTTTCTCGGACCGTGCGCAGCGTTCAACTCTTTGTGGGTTTTCAAAGGCTGGTCAGCCCGGGTAACCAGGAGCGCGTAGTCAAAGAGCGCCGCGAGTCTCTTCGGAGCACGTCGCGTAGGGGTGCGTGTCATTTTTCACGCTCTGCAAACCCCCGACCCCGAACCCGCGCGAGCCTAGACCGGCGCGCCCAACCTCGGACGTCGGATCCCTAGACCCCTCGTCTTTCCCCCAGAAAGACTAGTTTTAGTTCTTTCTCTCGGCGCGTGAGGTCGGGGTTGAGACATGAACGTTGACGCGAAGATGGAGGTCGGCGTCGAGGATCACGGCGGCAAGGCGGCACCCTCGCCCTCCGCAGCCGCCTCGGCACCTCCCCACTTCCTGTGCCCCGTCTCCATGGAGCTCATGAAAGATCCGGTGATGGTTGCCACCGGCCACACGTACGATAGGCCAAGCATCAAGCGCTGGTTGGAGCAGGGACACAAGACGTGTCCAGTCACGGGCAGTCGCCTCAGGAACCTCGATCTTTTGCCCAACTTCGCGCTTCGTAGCGCCATCTCGGAGTGGGCGGCCGCGAACAACGTCAAGCTCAACGACAGGCAGCTCACTAGCGTGACTGAGAAGGCGGTTGGGGGCACCGACGGCGAGTCCGACGCGCAGACCAGCCCCCACTGCGTGCTCGAGGGCCACGAGGAGATCGTTTGGGCGGTGGAGGCGACGGATGGGCACCTGTTTAGCGCCTCCGCGGATAAATCGATCCGCGCTTGGGATACCAAGACGCGCCGGTGCGTCCACGTGCTGGAGGAGCACACCAGGCCCGTTCTCTCGCTGGTGGTGAGTCAGCGGCACGGCAAACTCTTCTCTGGATCCTACGACTGCAGCATATGCGTGTGGGATCTGGTCACATTCAGGCGCATTAAGTCACTGCACGGGCACACGGACGCCGTCCGTTCGTTGGCGGTGGCTGGGGACAAGCTCTTCAGCGGCTCTTACGATTCGACCCTCCGCGCGTACGACATCAACACGCTGAAGCCCCTCAAGGTGCTCGAGGGTCACACCGGTCCGGTGCGCACGCTAAGCGTCCTCGGCGCGCACCTGTTCTCGGGTTCTTACGACAACACAGTGCGGGTGTGGCACACGGAGACGTTGGAGCCCGTGCACGTGCTCGAGGGTCACACTGACGCGGTCAGAGCCCTCGCGGCGTCGCCGGTGCCCGAGCTCAATTACATCTTCTCAGGATCGGACGACAACTCAGTTCGGGTTTGGGATGCGAACACGTTCAAGTGCGTGAGTGTTTTCGAGGGTCACGACGATAACGTGAGAGTACTGACGGCGGACAGCCGCTACCTTTACAGCGGCTCTTGGGATAAGACCATCCGCGTTTGGGATACGCAGTCGCTAGAGTGCGTTCGCGTGCTCGAGGGTCACGTGGAGGCTGTGTTGGCGCTCACGGTGATGCGAGGCCACCTGATCAGTGGATCCTACGACACCACGGTCAGGTTTTGGAACACCGAAACATTCCAGTGTGTGGGGAAGTTTGAAGGCCACGACGACGCGGTTCGCGTGCTCACCTCCACGGGGGAGGATGCCGAGAGCGTGTACAGCGGGTCATACGACGGTAGCATCGGGTTCTGGTCCCTGCCCGCGCCTTCATCCAGCACGCGAGCTTCCGCGGCACGCTGACCGGTGGCAGGATCGAACAGATGTAAACGATAGATTGGCGAACCTTGTTCGCTGTAGGACGAACAACGGACTGTAACTCAACATAAAATGACGAAGATGAAAACGCGACTGGTCAACCAACTGCTATCATCTATCAACCCTTGAGGCACTTCAGCGTGTTCGTGTACGAATACCTCGAAAACACGACGAACAGTCTCCGGTACCACACAAACTGGCTCGCGTGCATCGTCATCGCCCGCATCAGCGCCAGCGGGTTGGACGCCGCCAGCATCGCGTTGGGCTCAAGGAAGAACGAGGCAAAGGCGTCACACACTCCCGCAAACTTCCTCACCGTGTTTGTCGTGACCAGAGACCAAACCTGCCTCACCCCGCGAAGAGTCTCCCTGTAGTCCTCGCTCAGCATCCAGTACAGTACACCCCGGTACGTCGCGGTGTGATTCGGATGGCCCGAGACCCCACCCGCATCAAACGTCACAACAGTCTCCGCGCCAACCTTGCTCGCAGCAGCATCAACCCGAGCCGCCACAGCCTCCACGGGCCACTTCTCGTCGAAGCCGTCTCGAAGCGCCGAGTCATCGACTAATTCGACGGACGTGACACCCAAATAAGCCCCTGCGCTGTCGAGTTCCTTGGCCCTGACTTCGCCGAGCCCATCCGCATCGCCTGTGGACAGACACAGGATGTGCACCTGGGCACCCATGCGCTTCGCCGCTTGAATCGTCGGCCCGAAGAACATGCTCTCATCGTCAGGATGCGAGGTCACGAGGAGCACAGATTTCCAGGAGCGAGGAGTCCTCGATTTACCGGTGCCACCTGCGAAGCTCGTCGTCGTCAGCACCATTCCCTCGGGACGGGTAAGGAAGAGGGGGTAACGCGCCGAAAGTTTGAGGAAGACCCGTTTTGAACTCACCTTTCGCTCCGCGGGGCTCGCGCACGACGCCGAGCAAGATTCCCATGTTAATAGTCATCAGGAGAGCCAGCACACCAAGCATGACCGTGGGATTCGCCTGAACGAGGTCAAATACGAGTGACAACATGGCGACCAGCGCCGAACGCCGTGCTCGCCGTTGTGAAGCGGAGTCTTTGCTGTTTTACAATCTGGGCGCTGTGCTCATTTCGTTACTTTGATTAATAATGTACCCGCCGGCGACTGCCGACTCAACTCATCATCGGGGTAACCCCCGATCCTCCACCCTTCCCGAAGCTGCTCTCGCCGTGAAAGCTCAGCATCTCCTCCCACACCTTCTCGCGAAGCTGCTCCTCCTGCAGCTCCTCATCCTCAAACTCAAATTCGAAGGGCGCCGGCTCCGACGCGGGCTCCACCATTGGATCGTGCAGGGCGGCCAGGTAAGGGTGTTCCAGCGCCTGCTCCACCGTTATGCGTTTCTTGGGATCGAACTGGAGCATCTTGTCCAGCAGGTCGATCGCCTGAGGGTTCCCCTTCGGAAACATCCTGTCCCACCGAACCTGCGGGCTGTGCGGCAGCGTGCGGATGTACGTTCGCGCCTTGGTGGACTGGATGAACGCGCAGTCCTCCTCGTTCGGGGAGCCCAGCACCTCGACTATGAGACGCATCTGATGAATGTAGTCCTTCCCCGGGAAGAGGGGCTTCCTGCCCAGAATCTCGGCCAGGATGCACCCCATCGACCAGATATCAATCGCGCTCGTGTAATCCTCGCAGCTGAGCAGCAGCTCCGGCGCCCGGTACCACCGCGTGACCACGTACTCGGTCATGAACCCCCTCTCCGACGACGTCCTCGCCAGCCCAAAGTCGCATATTTTCAAGTCGCAGTTCGCGTTCAAGAGCAGGTTGCTGGGCTTCAAATCGCGGTGCAGCACCTGCGCGGTGTGAACGTACTTGAGCCCGCGCAGGATCTGGTACAGGAAATACTGGCTGTGCTCGTCGCTGAGGCCCTGAGACGATCGCAGGATCTGGTGGAGGTCCGTGTCCATCAGCTCGTACACCAGGTAGACGTCGTTGAAGTCATCCTTGGACGGGGGACGCATGATGTCCTTGAGCAACACGATGTTCTCGTGCTGCAACCGGCGAAGGAGCTTGATCTCGCGGAGCGTCCTTCGCGCGTCCGTCGCGTTGTCGAAGGCGTTGGATATCTGGAGTTTCGGAACGCATACAGTCAGTCAGGAAGAACTGGAAAACATGGGGAGATGCGGGGTGGCCACCGCGGGGTTGTTGGCCAGCGGATCTCACTCACCTTCTTAATCGCCACTTTCTCGCCGGTCTCCGAGTCCTTCGCGGAGCACACCACACCGTAGGCACCCTTGCCGATCGGTTTGATCGGAACGTACTTCATGTCAATCTCGAAGAGGCTGCGCCATATCATGTAGCACTGCTTTCCGGGCCGGCCGCCTGCGATACGACGGAGAATTCCACGGAGGTGTTAGGGAGGAAATGCGCCAGGGGGTTTTTTGGAGCGAGAATGCCGGAAGGCGCGGCTCCTTGGTTCGACGGGGTTTAATGACGCACCCGGCCGGCGGATAGGCACCTTATCGTTACTACTACTCATCGAGCAGGTCTCTCGAACCCAGCGCCTGGAGCGAGTTCGATCACCTCGGAGCTCGCCGGGCCTTTTGTGTCTGCGGGGGCACCGCCCACCATCCGGGCAAACAAAGAGGCAGCGCGCCCGCTGATTTTCCACGAGCAGACGAGCGCGCTCTGGCAGTCTGGGAGTCCAGAAAAACCACGCCGGGGGTACTCTCGCTCAGTCCCTCTCGCACGGGTCAGCTGCGCGCCGGAGCGCTGGTGGATTGGCACGAGGGGTCTCATCGGGTGTTGGAACATGGCGAGCGCTCTGCCGGTGGTCGTTCGCGTGAAGCGCAAGAGGGAGCTCGCGCCGGTGGACACCATCGTGGTGGAGGCCGAGGAGAGCCACGCCGCGAAACGTCGGGCGCGAGATGCGGCCCTGGCGGCTGAGCTCGATGCGGCCCTGGCTGGTGCGCTGGGAGATGCAGTCGACGGACGTCAGAGTTCGATCGGAGGAGGCCAAGGATCCGAGCGAGCGCCCCTCGAGGGGACGGGGCGTCCCAGCAGGCGCAGGTTCCGACGCGTCCAGATGACCCTGTCCGTGGCAGATGCTCAGGACGAGGGACGCGTGAGGGAGCTCGTGCAGACGGTCGAGGCAGCGACACGCAAGAGGGCTCAGGAGGACATATCTGGCGGTGGTGAGTCAACCTCATCGGCCACGGCCACGGATGGTGCCGTGGACCCGGCGGCGCATCCGACGAAGCGTGCGACGCGGTTGACACGGCCGGCAAACGCGGCGAGAGGCGGGTCAACCGGCGATGCGATGAGCGGACACTTCCGCATGTACGACCTCGTGGGCGACGAGGACGAGGCTACCCCCGCCGTGAAGCCATCTCCAGCGGAGAGGAAACCCGTCGGTGCGGGACTCCGGCGGGGCGCGGCACCTGCCCCGCCCTCTAGCGACATCGCCGACGAGCCGAGGGAGGATCCGGCGCGGCTCATGTGCAACTACGCGCCAATGCTGCGAGAGTACCTCGGTACCGACGCCGCGGGGACGACCGGCGAGACTGGCGTGGCTGGTGGTGGCGATGACATGGATGAGTACGTATACGACGTGTACGTGAGGGCGGACGACGACGAGGAGGGTGCCAACGCCGAATTCGGCGAAGACTCCGACGCGAAGGCTAACCTCGCGGGAATGATTTACGTCAACAGCGAAGACGCGGCGCTGTTCGAATGGATGGATGGCCTCGCGGGGGAATACGACCACGACGACGACGTCGACTCTCAAGATTCCAACAGGGAGGACGCACCGGACGCTGATTACCCGGAGGATGAGAGCGATTCGTACAGTGAAGGGGACTCGCGCGAAGATTGGGGCGGGGATGACGGGTTTGGCGATCGACACCGCGGAGGATTCAGTTGGGTGGATCGAGGCGACGGGGACGACTCAGGCGATGATGACGCGTATGATGAGTACGACAGGGGAATAGAGAGGCACGGTGGCTATCGCGAGGTCGCCTACGATCCGCATTTCGACGATGTCGGTGGGGAGTAAGAGTCTAGTTACACTTTCTCTGGAATATTAAACCGCCTCGCGACTCCAGTTGAGCCAGAAAGCTGCACGCCGACAACGAAGGGAGGCATGTCCCCGAAGAAGTCCGGCTGGGATGGGTCGACTAGGGTCCCGCCGGCATCTGCGGGCACCGAGGCTGGATCCACGCTGGCTTGGGTCGAGCAGTCGCGGCTCAACCGCAAGGAGCTCAACGAACAGCTCACGAACAGCATCAAGGTAATCGGAATGTCTCGGAGGACGCCCAAGAGGCCAAAGAGCACGGCTCTGAAGCCCAAGGGTTTGCACGAGCGTCATGCCGCCGCGCCGCTCTCTCCGATTGAAACCGGCGTCCTCGATGAGCTTCAGTCGTTGCTGTTCACCGCGGCACGGATGGAGTCACCGGTTGTTGGCGAGAGAGTGGCGGGTGAAAATGCGACAAAGACCGCAGCGACAACTCCACCACCTCCCCCGCGCCCAACAGGCGCGGGAGGTGGGCTCGACCCCGCGAAGACTCCCCACGCGGGTCGTGTCGCGATCCCCACCGCTAAACCCGGAGCGAATACTCCGCGCGGATCGGTCGGGGACCTTGTCGCTACTCTGGAGGAGACCAAGCAGCTCTTAGGTGACAGGGATGAACAATTGAGGAAGGCTAGAACGAGGGAGGCCGAGCTGATGACCGCGCTTGAGAGCGAGAGGCAGTGCGTGTTGCGTGCCGAGCGTAGGGTTGGTGTGTTAGAGAGAGCTTTGGGGGTTGCGGGTCCGCAGGGTGTGTTTCCGGTGCCGGCGGATGTCCACCGGGAGATTGACGAGATTGAATCGAGTGCGACGGACCTGGAGGCGTCGTTCGGCGCGTATCTGGACGAGAGGAGCGTGACGGAGCATGAGCACGGAGCTGGTACCGTGATGGATCCTATGGATATGGTGGCGAGGGCCGAGGCGGCGGTGCGGGGAGCGATTGAGGAGACTGCGAGGGCCGTCTGCGCAGAAACCAGCGCGAATGAGGCGGTCTGGTCCATGTCAGAGGCGGAGACGCAGGCTGCGCTGGCGGAGGCGCTTCGTGCTTCTCGTCGACGCGAGGATGAACTCGCTGCTAAGTTATCCGCGCTTGAACGCGATAGAGCCGCGAGGATGAGCGTGGGAAGTGGCAGGATCAGTGGCAGGATTAGTGGCAGGGGACCACCAAGTATCCCCGCATCGGCAGTTTCGGCCATCCTCGCCAAGGCCGCTTCAAAGAGGGAGGAGAAACTCGAGCGTAGCGATGGCGGATCCGGTGGATTCGCGCCGTCTCCAGGTCTGGTATCACTACTGAAGAAGGAGTCGTCCGGGCACCGGTCAGGCCTGAGGTCGCCAGCTAGTTTCGAGTAGCTCGTTGTAAAATCACTTCATCGCAAAAAGTCAGACAGTCCTGTCAGAACCCCTGGGCGCAGGCGGTTGGTGGCGGTAGGGGGGACTCATGTTCGCTAATCTGCTCAACGCGGTGAAAGATGGAGTGAAGCGTAAGGATAGGTTCACCCTGGATGAGCTCCGGCGGCTCAATGACGTCGTCGCGCGCACTACCGCGGTCACCACCGCGAACCGCGACGCGCTGGTGGAGACCTTCAGGGAGATTGCGGAGCTGATGATCTGGGGAGACCAGAACGAGCCCACGTTTTTCGACGCCTTCGTCGAGATGCGGACGTTGACGCACTTCTCCAGGTTCATAAACCAGCAGGCGCGGCATCGTGCGGGCCACAGGCAGGGCCAACCCGCCCGCGGAGGGTCTCATCTCACACTTCAACTTTTGCAGACGCTCTCCATCATGCTGCAGAACATTCAGCTGGAGACGTCGCTGTTCTACCTGTTCAGCAACAACCACGTCAACGAGCTCATTGAGTGCGACTTCGACTTTGACGACGAGGAGGTCATGGCCTATTACATCTCCTTGTTGAAGACCATCTCGTTGAAGCTCAACCCGGCAACGGTTCAGTTCTTCTTCGACTACGGCGACGGCGTTCGGGGGGGCAACAAAAAGTCCTCAGACGCGCCGGATGCCAAACTCGCGTCGTTTCCTCTGTTCACGAGAGCCGTCGGTTTCGTGGAACACCCGGAGAGTATGGTAAGGGCCGCGGCGAGAACCGTGGTGTTGAACGTGTTCGGAGTGCACGACAAGGAGCTGAGGCGGTATTTGCTCAAGCCGGAGAACTGGGGTTTGTACGTGCCAAGAGTGGTTGACAGGATCGCAGCGGCGGTGGAGAGCATCGATGGCGTCGCCTTGGTCGACGGTTCGAGCCCGGAGAGCGGGATTTCACACGATGGCGAACGGTCCAACCTCATCGCCGAGCTCGGGGATCTCATGTACCACGTCAACGACCTGATGTGTGTCCCGGACCTCGTGGACAACTCTCGGGCGGGTGACGAGGATGAAAACGGAGTGGCGTCCAGGACGGAGCGAGAACTCTGGAGTAAATTCGTGGAGCCCACCGCCCTTGGCTCGCTAAAACAAGGAGAGTGCGCTACGTCCTCGATGACAGCAGCACTTTTTGCGCTTTCAAGGCTGATGCAAGCGTGCACGCGAGCGACGCTTGCCAACCGACTCTGCGAGGTGCTCACGAAAAAATCCCTCGGGGAGGGCGAGTCGAGCCGTGATGCGTTCGTCGCATCGCTCAATTCTCCGCGACTTGACGTCGCATCCGCCGCGGTGTTCGCTGTGTATTCTATTGTAAAGTCGCGTCATGTCAGCGAAGAGGCTGCAGAGGAGGGCGGGTTGCTCCCTGTGCAGATGAAAGAGGCGATGGGTGGCGACGGGGGAGAGGATGAGAAGGGCGAGCTTGCAGATGAGTGGATTGCCGCACTCACCGAGTTCATCACTCGAAGGCGCGCGCCACTCGCAGCGAAACAGTGTGCGACGTGGGTATTACGGCGGATCGCCACGCGTGAATCGCTCGGGGACGATCGAAGGGCCGCGCTGGACAAGGTGATGGCGGATGCCGCGAGGGTTTTTGTCCACGCGGCGATGGACGGCCCGTGGTTCGACGCGGCGTCTTGTCTGATCACTCAGGAGTGGGCGTCTGCGAGGCGCGCCGTGGAACAACCGTCGATACAAGACGATACGATGATGTCCGCTCTGATCCATGCGCGAGTTGAAGATGATCAGGACACGTCGCTGAGTGATGGCAGCCCCGGCGCGGGCGCGGCGCTGGTAGATCGAGTTCGAGAGTTCACGTTCACGGCGACGCTGAGACCGGAGTTGTTCGGTGCCGCTTTGCCCCTCGATACGCCGCCGCTTGGTGATCCGGGGATTATGCTCGACGCGATGACCGACACGGTAGATTCAGATACGAGGTACGAGCCCGTCGCGGTTGGATCCGCAGCTGAGCTGGAGGTCAAGGAGGGTGAGCGGGTGGACATCAACACCGACACGGATCGTTCCGTCGCGTGCCGCGTTGCATTCGAGCCAGGCCGCGAGCTCCACGTGCGAATCGAAGTAATCTCGAGGGTATTTGGCTCGTGTGTGAGCGCCAGTGCGGTGCTGGTCTCCGAGGGCGGGAGGGTACGGGCGGTGGCTCCGATTGCCGGGTGCGTCGCGGAGATTGACGCTAAACACGCCAAGTGGCTTCACGTGCGGGTGCGAAGCCCTTGGAGCCAACTCTCGGCGCTCGCGAAGAGCGCGTATGGGCAAACGGGCTCGGGTGTCGGTGGAGGTAGAATGACAGCCGCACAGAGGCGGAAGCTGCAGGATGGGCACTGGACCTTAGCATTCCCAGACGCACAGTCGGCGGAGCGCGCGAGGGGATTGGTAGAGTCCGCAAGACTGAGGCTGCGCATCGCGTCCGAGATGTCTCTGGCGCCTTTACTCTCGTGATTTACCGATTACGTACGTAGTATGGTTTTTATAACAGCGCGCTAGGTAGCTTGTTATCATTATGCGGCGGAATCCCTGCGACGGGTTTCACCGACTCTGGCCCAGAGCTTCTCCCGAGGGGAACCTGTACAGGATACTTCCATCATCCAGCACCGTGCGGGTGAGCCCAAACATGAACACGTTCGTCCCATCGTCTTGGGGGTCGCACATGATGATGGTGGTGGTGTCCCCGGGCTTCTCCTCATCGTCGTTTTCATCCTCGTCGTCAATTACCGCCAGCTTGCCGCTGGGGAGCTGGCGCAAGTTGTTCGGGGTGACGTAGGCGATGTAGCTTCTGCCTCCGATGGTCACGTCGATGGGCTTGGGCCTCCACGCACCCGCAACGACCGATCCCATGCTGGAGTACCTCTCGATAGCCTCGGCCACCTTCGCCTCGTCGTCGTCCGTGGGCGGCTCCGTTTCAACCTCGGAAGCGTCGCCCGTGGATTTCACCCTCGCCGCCGTCTCCGCCCACCGAGCGTGCTCCTCCTCAACCTCCGCCGCCTCGCGCGCCTCCTCCGAGTCCGCGGCGTCGACGGACATGTACCCATTCGATGGAGACATGTCGTCGGTCCCGAACGAATCGAACGCGACGTCGACACCAGCCGTGGGGACCTTCTCGTGGTCGCCCCAAGGAGTGCCATCCGGGGTCTCCGGGAGCTTGGCGTCCTCGGGGGACACGGCTCGGCGGAAGTTATCGAACATGTTCTCGATGCCGTCCACGATGGACTTGATTCCCATCTTCGACACGTGCTCGAACCCATTTCCGAGCGGGTCGCCGCCCTCGGGGCTCTTGCGTTCGCGCCTCATGATCACCGTGCCGTCCGCCGAGGGCTCCAGCTCCTGCTTGGGCGCGAGCTCCTCCGCGGCGGCGGCGGCGGCGCGCTTGGCCTTCTCGGTCGCGGCCGCGAGCTGGTCCTCGCCGTTCTGGAGCGCGCGGGCCTGTTCGATGAGTTCCTGCGCCTCGTCCAGCAGCATCTGGGCGCGCTCGGCGGGCGTCTGCTCCTGCTTCACGTTCGCCGTCGCCCTCGCCTGTCGTTCCTCGGCGTCGTCCCCGACGAACCTGAACATGACGTCCCCGTCGGCGTTACGGATGACCTCGACCGCGGTCTCGGTTCCGTTCTCGTCGACGTGATCGTACACCTCCGCGGCGATGTCTACGAGCGCGGTGGACGCGCTGGGGGCGTCGGAGGTTTCGCCGATGACGTCACCGAGGGTGCCCTCGACGGGGTTGCCGTCGGCATCGAATCGATAGACGAACGTCGACCCGTCCCGACCGGTGGGATCCGCGGGAACGCGCGACGTGGACACCCGCGCCGCTACCATTCGCGAGCGGTTCGGGAGATTCGGGGCGACGGAGGAGCCGCCGGGGATCCTGCCGCGGACTCCGAGCTTGGACCTCCTCACGAGCCCACTGGAAACCGACGCCGAGCAGGAAAGCATCATCTTGGAGAAAGAAAGAAAGGAAGGGGCCGTCGAGTCGTTTGGCGACGGCGCGCGGGGTAGGCCTCGAAAGATCGGCGACGAGCGCGTCAGAGGCGGCGCGGGAATGAACCCTGCGGTGCGATCGAGAGGATTGAGACCTCGCGATGCGCGTCTCGACGTTTGAACCTGGTTCCGAGATCTGTCCTTCTTGGGGGTTGAGAAAGTACTGCAAGGCGCTCTCTTTTTCGCGCGCTCCACGAACCGTCGAGACAAAACTTCCCTTGTTGTCTGAATCATCACAAACCCAGGGACGATTTTTCCGAAATCTTGAATTGCGATGATGACATACGTTCCTCCCATATTTTTGTTTGTGACGCGGGATCCAGAATGACATTAGATAACCCAACTATTTGCCTGTGAAAGAATCGAAAATCCATCCAACCCTTTCTGATTGGCCGGGCCCCGATCGAAAGCACTCCTGCCTCAAATCCTCGCCTCGAGCTGCTTTTCAACGAGTGGGCGAGGAGGGTTTGCGCGCTTCCCGAGACTTAGGAGCGCGGTGGAGGGAATATCCGGCCATGTCGGCTCCCGCGCCTGCCGAGAAAGAGCAGGGATGGTTCAGCCGCCTCGCGAACTCCGTGGCGTCCTCCGTGGGCGAGGGACTCAACTAGTGCGTGCCCGCCGATGACCCGGACTTTTTTCTCGGTCGTCGCAACCGCGGCTCGTTCGCGTGGCGATCCGCCTCCCGTCCCCGGAACCTCCGACCCGATCCCTGGCTACGTGTGGTCTCGTCTCTAAACTCGATCGATCGTGCGATCGCCGCTTCGATCGAGCTCGAGCGCCGACCGCGCCTCACGCCCGCGACCGGAAGCCCAACCGCCTCCTCGTCAGCCCTGAAAACCCGACCGGCCGGCTTATTCCCCCGTTCGATCTCGACCACGACCCCGACGCTGACCCGACCACTCCCCCTTTATCAACAGTCTCACCGGCGTCGAGGATCCCGATGAGTTGCAAACCATGGACGACGGCAGCGGGAACGTGACGAACAAGGACGACGCCGACGCGGGCGGTCGCAAGGCCATGTGGTCGCAGCTCAAGGATCTCGTCGGAGCCGACATCATGTCCAAGTTCAGCATCCCAATCTTCCTCATGGAGCCCATCAGCGTGCTCCAGAAAATATCGGAGAACATGCAGTACTGCGAGCTACTCGACAAGGCGTGCGACGAGGAGGAGGAGTCCATGCGGCTCGCCTACGTCGCGGCGCTGGCCGTCTCTGTCTACTCGTCGAACGAGCGCACGAAGAAGCCGTTCAACCCCATCCTCGGCGAGACCTGGGAGATGGAGCTGCCGGAGATTAACGGGATCTACGTCGCCGAGCAGGTGTGTCACCACCCCCCGATCGGCGCGAGCCACTGCGAGAGCCCGCGCTGGACCTTTGACCTGACCTCGGCGGTTCGGACCAAGTTCATGGGTAACTGGGTCGACGTGTATCCCAAGGGGAGGACGCGGATCCACCTGAAGGAGTGCGGCGACGTCTACAACCTGCTGCCGCCCGTCTGCAGGGCCAACAACCTCGTGGTCGGTCGGTTGTGGGTCGATACCTTCGGCGAGATGCGCGTGAACAACCTCAAGACGGGCGCCAGCGCCGTTTTGACGTTCAAGGAGTGCAACATGTTCGGCGCGGGCCGGTGGGAGGTGTCCGGCGACGTGCTCGGCGCGGATGGCGAGTGCAAGCTCAAGCTCAAGGGCAAGTGGAACGAGTCCATGACCGCCACCAAGCCCGACGGATCCTCGGGTCGCATCCTCTGGGCCAAGAACCCCGAACCCAAGGAGGGTACCCTCGTCGAGAAGTACGGGTTTGACAACTGGACGCTTCGCATGAACGCGGCGAAGGACGCGCCCAAGGGCCTGCTCAAGTCCGACGCGCGCCTCCGCCCCGATCGCATGGCGCTCGAGAAGGGTGACGACACCACCGCGCAGAAGATGAAGCACGTGTTGGAGGAGAAGCAGAGGGCGGAGAGGAGGAAAAGGGAGGAGAACGGCACTGAGTGGAAGCCGCGGTGGTTCAAGCTCGCGGCGGAAGCCGACCTGCACGAGCTCGAGCTGGACGTCGGAACGGCCGTGTGGGAGTGGAACGGAGCGTACAACGAGGGGAAGGCGAAACGGGTGGAGAACGGGATCGACAATGTGCTGGAGACTGAGTTTGACCCCTGGGAGTTTGACGACACGAAAGACATGGTGATCCCGTAAATGAGTTGTCAATGAATATGATTATTCTTTCTGAACATGCGCTCAAGCGCGAATTCCCTGTATCACGGAACCCCGAGGACTGCCCACACCCGCCGCCGCGGCCAAGCCGGACAACTTGCGACGCTTTCCGTTCCAGTTTTGCGGCGAGTACACCCGGTTTGAAGCGTCCGACCCGAACAATCGGTCGAGTCGCCTCGGAGATGTCAGCTTGGCCTTGACCGCGCTCATGACCACGGCGTCGGCCTCGTTCTCCTTGTCGCTCGCCCACGCGTCCTCCTCATCCTCCTCTTGCGCAGCCGCCGCCGGTGCCGCGTTTAACGTCTCCACCGCCTCGAGAGCGCTCGCCATGGCCAGGCCGGCATCCCTCGCCGACCTCGCGGCATTCCTCGCCCTAGCTGCCGCATCCGGTGAGCCCCTCGGCGATCTGGGCGGCATCACCGCGAGCCTCGCCAGCGCCCTCGACTTCCTGGTCGCCAGCCTCACCGCGCGCGCCGCCGCCGACGCCACGCCCCACGTGATCCTGGCGACGGGGGAGACGCATCGCGCGGTGCTTCCCCCAACCTTGCCCAGCGCACGGATCGGGGACACGAGGGTGCACACCGGATCCCTCGTGCACCACCTCGTCACGCTTCGAAATCCTTCTTCGCAGTGCTCCATCGCGACGCCGAGGCTGAGCAAGGCTCGGACGACGACGGCCCGCATCGGATTCCCTTTGAAGTACCCGTCCGGTCGTTGCGGTAGCCGTCGCAGCGCGATGACGAGGCTCGCGGGGTCGTCATCTCCCTCCAACCCGTCGTAATGGATCTCGATACGTCCAATGATCTCTTCAATGTCGTCAAGTCTCACCTGCCGAAGCGCGAGCGCCGCGCGTTTGCGTCGTCCCCAGTTCACAGATTCCAAGGAAATCCCCATCGACTCGTCCCACAAGGAGAGCCTCAGTTCGGCGTCGGGATTGCCCATTGAGTGGTCATGGCCCGCCGCATCTTCACTATGCCACCTTCGGAGCAATTCGTTCGCGGAGGGCATGGGGAGCGACGACACAGACTCCCCACCTTCACCTCCAGCGCTCGGAGAAGTGTTGGGGGACCGAGCGTTTTATTTCGTGACCTGTTTCCCCGGGTGCTCAATGTAAAACACAACGTCACTCTAATTGCCCATACGGAAATAAAAATAAGTGTGTAAATTCGGGTGTAAATCCGAAAAACCGGGGGTGCGGCGGCCAGAGTAGTATGAGCTGGGCTCACCCTCGTCCGTCCTCTCCATCGCCATGTCACCATCTGGCGCCGATGAGCACCACGGTAGCAGCGTTCGGGCCCCAGAATGATCAATGTTACGTCATGGCGATCGCATCGAGGTACGTCGCGCGACCCAACCCAACACCGCGTCGCCCGCCGCCCAAGTCGCTCCAACCCGAGGCGGTCCCCAAATCTCACCGCCCCTCCCCCCTCCCCTCGACCGACAGCTCGGACGGTAAATACCTAGCGACGTCGCTATCGACGCAGGCTGTGAAGATGTATCAGCGTACGGAGGACGGTGGCATCGCCGCGCTCCTCGAGCTGACCGGTCACGGCGCGGCGGTCACCGACGTGACCATCCCTCTCCCCCACGAGCCCTGGTTGGTGTGCTCGTCCTCGCTCGACGGGACCGTCCGCCTCTGGGATTGCAGAGCCGCGGACGGCCAGCGCGAGGTTCAGAAATACGTCGCTGGGTTCGCGAAGGAGTTCGCATCCGCCACGCTGGGCGGCGGGAACGACCATCTCGTCGTCGGCGCGCAGAACGAGCAGGTGGTGTTCTGGGATCGGAGAGTGGGCACGGGGCTGGAGGTGTTTGAGGACTCGCACAGCGAAGACGTGACGAGGGTTAGGTTCCAACCCGGTCGTCGCAATCGGCTGTTCACCGCGGGCGTCGACGGTCTGACGTGTGCATTCGACGTGGGGGGATGCCCCGCGGACATCAACGACGAGGACGGGCTCATGACCGTCATGCACACGGACTGCGCGATTGTCGAGATGGGCTTTGTCAGCGGAGCGGGTGACAACGACGTTCTGTGGCTGCTCACGGGTAACGAGGATGCGTGGTTCTACGATGCGAGCGACGATGCGGAGACGGTAGGTAACACACTCGCGTACGTACCGGACACGCGCGGCGCGGCGCAGCGCTCAAGTCTAGCCGCGGGGATCCACGCGGGTGGGCTGTCGCAGCAGGTGGATTACCTCGTGGGGTGCTTCAGTCGAAAGGAGCCGGGCGGCGGTTCAACGGTCATGATCGCCGCGGGGACTCAGGGAGGTGCGGTGGGGGTGTACCCTGTGGTCACGACTGGGGAGGGTTCCGATCCGGCTTCCTCACCCGCCGTGTTGGGCGCGCCCGTGGTGGTGATGGACGGCGGCCACGTCGACATCGTCAGGGCCATGGCGTGGGTACCCGACAACACTTCCGAGGTTCCGGTGACTGGCGCGGAGGACAGCAGGGTGTGCGTCTGGGGTGAGAAAACGGCGGTGGACCCCGGCGGAGACAATGGGTACATCCAGGCGGGAGGTAAAATAGGGCGGGAAGACGAAGGTGGAAGGCGACACTCCCCGTATTAGCATAGTGAACGACACGACATCACTAGCTTGACATCACTGAGATAAAACTCAAACGGAGAATCCGACGTGTCAAAATCCGAGGCGCCGGGGATAGAGGGGCACGGCGCGATGGGCGCGTTGAAGAGGCTCTCGGCGGCGCGAGCTTTCATCTCGGGCCTCTTGCTGTTGGTGCTGGCAGAGACCGCCGCGGACGCCACACCCGACGAATGGCTCAGGGAGTGGCTCAGCAAGCTCGCGGTCAAGATTCCTCCGCAGACGGTGCGGTCGACCTTCGTGAGCGTCACCCTCAGCGACCTCACGTGCACCGGCTTCGCCGTCGGGTCGGTGAGCAGCGAGCTGGGCGCGAGGAATGAGGCGAGCGTAGAAGTTGCGGTCGCCGGGGTCGGGTGCGAGTGCTCGGGGACGTGGACCATAGACTCCAGCCTGGTTGAATTTTCCTCGGACGGCACCGCGCGCGAGGCGCACGGGTCGCGGGGCGAATCGGGGTCGCTCGGGGCGATGAAAGGGGGCATCTCCGCGGTCGTGTCGGGATCCACGGCGGATCTCACGCTCGCACTGAGTCCCCCCGGCGACGATCCCGCCCTCCCGGCCGGGGCACGTCTGCCCGTCCTCCCCACCGACGCCAGCCTGGCAGCCTGCGGAGCCGACGTCGAGGTCACCGGCGTGTCGTTCACGGGCACGGGAGCGGCGGCGCTCAAGACCATCGCACCCTTGCTCAGGGCCACGGTGGGTAGCGAACTATCCGGCGTGCTGTGCAAATCACTCGCGCCCTTGGGCATCTCCCAGTTGTCCAAGTTGATGAAGGCGGGCGACGCGGCGTTGAGGCCCCTCACGGTCCCGCCCGCGCCCGTTCCTGGCCCGGAACCCGACCCGGGGTTTTACGACTGGCGCGAGTCTCAGCTCGCGTCCATCGCCGAGTTTATCGTCGCGTCGTTCGCGGCGGGGGATGGTGACTCCTCCACCAGACAGGGCGGCGGGCGGGTCGGTCGGTGGGGTCCAAACTCTCTGGTTCGCAAAATCACCGGGGACACCCCGGGCCGGTTGGACGTATCCAACGAGCGGATAACCTCGGCGTTGCGTTTCTCGTTCGACGCCGGGAAGGACATCGGGCGGGTCGACGTGAAGACGATGGGTAAGATCTCCCTGGAGGGGCTGGACACGGTCCAGACGCTCTACCTCCGCCCCGGAGGCACCGGCGTCGCGGGCGGGTTCCGCATCGGCGCAGAGTCAATCAACGCCACGGTCCGCCTCGCGGTGAAGGTCACCGGGTCGCAATCGGACGGTTCAGAGCTCATTCTCACGGAATACGTGGCTGTTCGCGTCGCACTCGAGAATCCGCGCTTGGACGCGGGGTTCGACGCGGGCGTGGACACCTCGCTGGTTTCTGGGTACACGCTCGAGCAGCGCCGGAACCCCGGGTGCGCGGCGGCGGCGATCAAGGCGCTGAGGCTGAGTTCGGTAAACTACACCGGATCGATCGGATCTGTGACCCTGACACCGTGGGGCGACGACACGGGTGACCTGGAACGTGGTCTGGACGGTGTCGTTGGGAACGTCGCGTCCATGCTGGTCGCCAGGTACGGTGACGCCGTGGGCGCGCTCCTCGAGACGGCGGCGGGAAGCGCGGGGCGCGACGCGCTCAACAAACTCATCGATGAAGGACTGGAACGTGCGGGTACGTGCCCGAGCGCGGGGAGTGCGTTGGGTACGGAGCTGAAGAGTGTCGCGTCGCGCATCTCAGGTTGGATCGCGGTCCTCTGCATCGCGGGCGCGGTTGCCGCGTCGCCACCCGTCGCCGCGGCGGTTGCGCTGCGGAGATTCACGGCGAGGCGGGCGCGAAGGGGTGCCGGGGGGGATGATGATGAGGGCGACACGACTGAACCACTACTCACGAACGACGCGGATGGTGTCGATGGGCCCGATGATCCCGAGGGGATCCAACCCATTCAAGAGGAGGAAGATGAATACTGCGAGCCGGACGGGGACGGAGACCCGGAGCCGTCGCTGGCGCGTCACCCAAGGATCCCCGCGTGGATCAAACTCGCGCTGCCCCTCGCCATCGCGGGGAATATCGCGCTATTCATATCCTCCAACACCGCCGTCGGCGCGGCGGTCATGCTCTCCGCGTCGGTCGTCAAACCGGACGGCGGACCGGGCATCGAGCCCCTCACCTTGCCCCCGCTATTCGAGTTCACCCTCAACAACAGCGTCCGGGACATGTGGGACGCGGGTGTGTACCCACTGTCCATCCTCATAGCGGTATTCTCCGGCGGTTGGCCGTACCTCAAGCTCGCGCTCATGTTGCTGGCGTGGTACTCACCGATGGGGGTTCTATCCTGCAGCGCCCGCGGAAATTTACTGAGGGTGGTGGACGCTTTGGGCAAGTGGTCGCTGATTGACACGTTCGTCATGACGCTGTTCCAGGTGGCGTTCAGGTTCCACGTGGTCACCCCGCCCTCCAAGGTACCTTTCCAAGGAGTCGGCGACGACACCGGGATCGGACGCTTCGCGCAGCTGGACGTAAAGGTGGAGCCGAGATACGGCTTCCACGTGTTCCTGTCAGCGACTGTGCTCTCGCTGTTCCTCGGGCACGTCGCGGCGGGTTGGCACAGACACGCGGTGCGTGAGGATCTAGCCGACGCGGACCCCAAGGATGAAGGCGGGGATGACGATGAAGACGAGAAGGTGGCTCTTTGGCGGCGAATCGGCGGGAACGACCAGGAACGTCTCGCTCTGCGCAACAGGATGGCCGGTAGCTTCGCAGTGGCCGCCGCGCTCCTCGTCGCCGGCTTGTTTGCCGCGTCCATTCGGTTCGACTTCAAGGGTTTGGCGGGGTACGTGCTCGGTCGGGGCGGGGCTGTACGGGAGTACTCGCTCGTGTCTCTCGCCTTGAACATCCCGGGCGGGGAGCTCTCGCACATCGGGGTGCAGGCGTCCCTCTGGGTGTTTGCGATTGTCATGCCCGTCGCGCAGCTCGTCGCGCTCGCCTCGCTGTGGCTGGCACCCATGACCGCGCGCTCGAAGAGGAGGATGGAGATTGTCGCGGAGGTTTGCGGGGCGTGGGCCGCGCTCGACGTCTTCCTCGTCGCGGCACTCGCGGCGGTGCTCCAGATTGGTAGGTTCACGAAGTTCATCGTCGGCGACGCGTGCGACGGCGTCGACGAGGTCACGCGGCGGATATCCAACCTCGGCGGAAAGGGATCGGACCCGCTCGGGTTGAACGGCGACGACGTGTGCTTCGACGTGGATACCAGGATGGAAACCGGATGTTGGGTGCTGGTGTGCGCGGCGGGGTGCATCGCGGTGGTGATGCGTCGGTCGACCGTGCGCGCGCGGCGGGTCGAGGAACGAGCCAGGCCTTTGGAAGTTGACGAGGAGGTTTTAGCTTGAGATTACACAAGACTATTTGAGGTCCTCTGGCCACCGCCGCCAGAAATATCTCCTCCGCACCTGCATCAGCCCCCACGCCATCTTAAGCACGTCGCTCGACTTAACCTTACTTCCTCCCACGTCCTCCCACCGATGCAGTGGATACTCGTAGATGGACCCGCCCACGTCCCCCGCGCCGTCGTTCACTTTGCCCCGCCTCCTGAACCCTCCCGCCGCCCGCGATCGCCGCAGGGCACTGAACCTCCCAATCATCTCGCAGTCGAAAACCCACCTGGTGTGAAACGGCACAGAAAGCACCGTCTCCAGATCACCCCTGTCGTCTACGCGAAACAGCTTCGATCCGCACTGGGTGTCGTACACGCCCAGTCCCAGCGTGACTGACGCCAAAGTCGCAAACACCCGGCCCAGGTAATGCCGCTTCATGGACCGCCGTATGTCGCGCCCCAGCAGCCCGACCCTGGCGCCGAACACCATGTCCACCTCGGTCTTCTCCTCCATGACCTCCTTGAACATAGCGATGTGGTCCAGAGGCGTGGCGAGGTCGGCGTCCCAGAAGCCCACGAATCTGCTTCCACTCATGCACCCGATCTGCATCCCGCGCCTTACCGCCTCAGCCTTGCCGACGTTCACGGGCATGTCCACGACCTCGATGCGGTCGGGGCAGCGCTTGCTCATGCTCCTGAGCACCGCGACCGTATCGTCAGTGCTTCCGTCGTTGACGAACAGCAGCTGGGTGTCGTGCTCCCTCCTGGCGAACGCCAGGAACTCGTCCGTGCGCAATCGCTCGGCTTCGTTGTAGCACGGGACGACGATTGTGGTGCTTCGAGCCCCCGCCGCGCCCTCAAGCGAGCCCGAGGAGGATGAGGAGAGGTCGCCGAGGCGGCCGGGCGATGCGGGTGGCTTCTTGGCACGACCCATGGGCGATTTATCCCACCAGATCAACCCTCGTACCCCCAGTTCGCCCGCGGGGACGACTGGAGGGAGGGCCGGAGAAAAAGGCGACGGATCTCCAGCTCTGAGATATTTAGAGGAAATCCAAACGACGCCGTTAGCGGCGCGAGCAGGTGGGTTCATTGCTGGACTCGCAGAGGTGAATCCATCGCCTCGTCCCCGCACAACACTTCGGTAACACCACACACGCCCCAAAGATGTCGGCTGCCATGGCTTCATGCGCCGCCAACGCGCGCGCCGTCGCCGTTAAGCCCGCGATCGGATCTAAGAGGTCCAACGCCCTCAGGCGCGCGGGTTCCCGCGTCGTGACCGCGTCCTCCCGCCGCACCGTGATGACCGCCAAGGCCGAATACAAGGTGCGCAAACCCTCTCTGGCCGCATAACCCAGCGTATGGAACCGTACCCCGGGGTTGGGAACCTAATCCGGTCGCCGATCTGCGTTCCGAGCCGCGCGTCCGGGAGGGGTAACACTTTTCGCGGATTAATTTCCAGCGACCTGAACCGCACGCTCCCCGCATCGAACCAAACCGACCCCAAATGCTGATCCCTGACCCGATCCTCTCCGTTTATAGGTCGCGGTCCTCGGTGCCGCCGGTGGCATCGGCCAGTCCCTCTCCCTCCTGCTCAAGATGAATCCCCTCATCTCTGAGCTCGCGCTTTACGACATCGCCAACACTCCCGGCGTCGCCGCGGACCTCTCCCACACCAACACCACCTGCTCCGTCAAGGGCTACGCGGGTGATGACGAGCTCGCCGCCGCGCTCAAGGGGTGCGATCTCGTCATCATCCCCGCGGGCGTCCCCCGCAAGCCCGGCATGACCCGCGACGATCTTTTCGCCATCAACGCGGGCATCGTCAAGAACCTGTGCGTGGCGTGCGCCAAGAACTGCCCCGGCGCCATTCTCAACATCATCTCCAACCCCGTGAACTCCACCGTGCCCATCGCGTCCGAGGTGTACAAGAAGGCGGGCGTCTACGACCCCAAGAAGATCTTCGGCGTCACCACCCTCGACGTGGTCCGCTCCAACACCTTCATCTCGGAGGCGAAGGGCTTTGACGTCAACGACGTGGACGTGCCCGTCGTGGGCGGCCACGCCGGCATCACCATCCTCCCCCTCCTCTCCCAGACCTACCCCAGCACCACGTTCACCGCCGACGAGCTCGAGGCGCTCACGGTCCGCATCCAGAACGCGGGCACCGAGGTTGTGGAGGCGAAGGCTGGCGCGGGCTCCGCGACGCTTTCCATGGCGTACGCCGCCGCGAGGATGGCCGAGGCGTGCCTCCGCGGTCTCTCCGGCGAGGCTGAAGTTTACGAGTGCTCCTACGTCGCGTCCTCCGTGACGGACCTCCCGTACTTCGCGACCAAGGTGAAGCTCGGCCCGGACGGCGCCGAGGAGGTGCTCCCGGTGGGCGACATCACGGATTACGAGAAGGGCTGGCTCGAGAAGCTCATCCCCGAGCTCAAATCGTCCATCGACAAGGGCATCGAGTTCGCGAACACGGACTAAGTTCAAAGACTGAGTCCCTTCGTCTAGATTTCCCTCGCCTCTATTGTTTTTACGGCGCCCGAGCTCGTCTCGGCGCCGGTGTTATAAGTAAGTTCTAAGATTTTAAGCTACTGTTGCGTCCTGGGCGGCGAGCTCCTCCTCGGACTTCCACCGCACCTCGAACGGCGATTTATCCACCGCACCCCCCCGCTCCAGCACCTTCCGTCGAAGGTCCACCAGTCTTCTCTCCTGCTCGAACACGTCACGCGCGAGCGCCACCAGCGTCAGCGCCCTCGCCGCGGCTTCTCCTCCCGAGTCCAACAACGCCGATCCCTCCTCTCCCCACGCGCGGACGTCGGGCGGCTCACTCCAGAGATCCTCCGCCACCGCCGGCGCCATTTCCCCGCCCGGTGCCAGACTCGCCGTCTCCACACGCGTCGCCTCCGCGCTCGCGCGCAGCTCCGCGAGGGCGACGTCGCGCTCGCGAAGTCTGCCCAGCATCGCCTCCTCGCGGGACTCGAGCGCTCGGAGCTGGTCGATGAGAACCCGCGCCTCGCGGCACGCCTCGTCCAGGTCCCGCGATGATGCTGATTCGCCAGAGCGGAGGCGAGCGACGACGTCGAACAGCGTCGAGCTGGACCCGCGGTCCATCTCTGTCGGGCGGGGAGGCGTGTGTTATTCACTACTGTGACGATTTTGGCAAAAAGCTGCACGGACGGAACGTGTTTTTCGACGCCCGTTCGGCAGATTCCTCGCCGCCGAGTTTGGGAAAAATCAAAGAGTGCGCACGTGGTAATTCAAACCATCGTTTCCTGGGTTTTTGGTTCGACTCCCACGCTGGCAGACTGCCGAAATCTGATTGGTCCGTGGTACTCACCTGATCCTCTCTAATGGGCAACCTCTCCAAGTGTGCAATCCCTCTTCGTTGTCATCTGGCACTCTCGACAAGCGCGTCTTCTCGCGTATCACTGTCTTTAACGTAGTCAAAATGCAGACTGCCATGACCATGAACACCCTCGGCCTCGGCCTCGGCGCTCGCCCCGCGATGCGCTCCCGCGTCGTCGCGGCGAAGTCCGCCAAGGCGATCGTCGGTACCCCGGTGGTGGGCAAGCCCGTGCAGATGGCCGCTCGCCGTGCCGCCGTGACCGTCAGGGCCGGCGGTAACCCCGAGCCCATCGTCCAGGCGCCCTTCAAGGGCATCAAGGATGACCTCGCCGCCCGCGGTCCCCTCTACATCGACGACTTCAAGCAGGGCGTCTCCCCCAAGTCCCTGGTGAGCATCGCGCCCGTTTCGTTCAAACGATAGCTAGTCGTTTATGGCGCGCGCGTGAAACCGCGGTCGCGCGCGCGCGCCCGACCCCGCACGTTCGGTTCGGCGACATTCGGATTCCCTACGCGTGTCGTCGTGCGGTGAAGCCACGGGCGAGGCGCGGGGCCGAGCCCCGTCCCCCGGGCCCACCCCGCGGTCTCCGTTCCCGATCGCGCCCTTCACCCTTGTTATCCAGAGGACGGTTTTTGAGTTTTTGAAAACAGTTTCTAACCCGTGCCTCCTCCCTTCTCTCCCCAGGCTTCCATCTTCTTCCTCTTCTTCGCGGCCCTCGCGCCCGCCGTCGCCTTCGGTGCCGTGCTCACCTCCGCCAC
>Ga0206682_10000510_pt1 | contig 42482 bp, 42 predicted proteins | sample M240m12015metaG_FD_155444 | JGI IMG/M metagenome (GOLD analysis project Ga0206682, IMG submission 155444) | Ammonia-oxidizing marine archaeal communities from Monterey Bay, California, United States - M2 40m 12015 | ecosystem: Environmental > Aquatic > Marine > Intertidal zone | place: USA... | reverse complement strand
ACCCGAAAAATTCAGGGATAGTTTGTTTTTATTATTTGATGAGATGTTAATCTTTGGAAGGATTTATGTCGCTAAGGAAGGCATTAATGCTCAAGTAAGTGTTCCTCAACAAAGTTGGGACTTGTTTGTATTTCGAATTAGTAAAATTAAAGAATTAAAAAGTATTGAAATAAAAAAAGCATTAAAGGAAGGGAAATCATTTTATAAGCTTACAATTAAAGTTAGAAAAGAGCTTGTTGCATATGGTCTTGCTGATGACGAATATGATATGAGTAAGGTAGGTAAACATCTAAATAGTTCTGACTATAATACTGCGATCGAAAATAGAAAGACTATAATAGTTGATATGAGAAATTATTATGAAAGTGAGGTTGGACGTTTTGACAATGCTATTATACCAGATGTCGAAACATCTAAAGAGTTGTTACCTGAAGTAAAGAATATTTTAAAAGGTAAAGAGAATGAAAAAATTTTACTTTACTGTACAGGGGGCATTAGATGCGAAAAAGCCAGTTCTTACCTGATAAAAAATGGGTTTAAAGATATCAATCAACTTCAAGGTGGTATTATTCAATATGCACATGAAATGAAAGAAAAAAGTATGAAGTCTAAATTTAAAGGCAAAAACTTCGTTTTTGATAATCGTCTTGGGGAAAGGGTTACAAAAGACATTCTTTCTAAATGTCATATTTGTGAATCCTCTTGCGATACACATACAGATTGTAAAAATGATGCTTGTCATATTTTATTTATACAATGTAAATCATGTAGTGAAAAATATGATGGTTGTTGTTCAACTGAATGCATGCATTTTGCTTTACTTCCATTAGAAAAGCAAAAAGAATTAAGAAAAACCCCTGAGCACCTAGTATCGAAAACTTTTTTTGATACTAGAATTAAACCAAAACTTAGGCCTTGAAATGAAATATCCTATCTTATATTCATTTAGACGCTGCCCCTATGCCATGCGGGCGAGAATGACTCTTTCGTACAGCGGGATTATATATGAACATCGTGAAATCTTATTAAAAAATAGACCTAAAGATCTCTACGATATTTCACAGAAAGGAACCGTCCCCGTTTTGAGGATAAAAGAAAGTAATATTTTGGACGAAAGTTTAGATATTATGAAATGGGCATTGAAAACATCTGATGATGATAATTGGTACAAAGAAGATATTACGAATCAAGATACTTTTATTTCTGGAAATGACAATAACTTTAAAAGTAAACTAGATAAATATAAATATCATATACGAAACCCTGAATTATCTTTTGAAGAACATAGGATAAATGTAATCGAATTTTTAAAAAAATATGATTACATCTTAAAAACACAAAAATACCTAATTAATGACAAAATATCATTAGCTGATATTGCAATATTTCCTTTCATTCGTCAGTGTGCAAATGTTGATTTATTATGGTTTAAACCTAGCTTTCCAAATCTTGATAAATGGTTGGAGAACTTTAAAAACTCAAACCTTTTTAAAACTATTATGACCAAATTCCCTATTTGGGAAAAGGAAAATAATAAAATAATAATCAATAAAAGCGCGTAATGAGAATTTTATCATATATAGTATCATTTTTTTTGATATATAACAGTATGTTATTTCCTAATGAAACTATCACTATCAATGATTCTTATTTTTCTGCTGATATAACAAGAGATAAATGGGGAGTACCACATATTTATGGAACAAGAGATGCTGATGCTTCGTTTGGCCTTGGTTATGCACATTCAGAAGATGATTTTAAAACGATAGAAGACATTATATTTGCATCAAGGGGTAAACTTGCATCTATTTATGGGCGTGATGCAGCAGTAAATGATTATTATGTAGAATTAATGAATTTTTGGGGTTTGATTGATGATAAATATGAATCAGAAGTAAAAACTGAAGTTAAGTTATTATGCGAAGGGTACGCTGCAGGAATAAATAAATACTTAAAAGATAATCCTGAAAAAAGAACAAAATCTTTTGAAGATGTAACAGCTGAAGATGTGATTGCAGGATTTTCACATCGGATGCCTTTAATGTTTGGCTTGGATGGTCTTCTTAAAAAATTATCTAAAAAAAAAATACCTGAATCTTTTGGTCAAAATACAGATATTCAAGAGGGCTCTTTTGATATGACAGCTAGCAATGTCATGGCTATTGCTCCTCAAAGATCCTCTGATGGATATACCAGATTATGGTTAAATACACATCAACCATGGGAAGGGCCTGTCGCTTGGTATGAAGCTCATTTGGAGAGCAAAGAAGGATGGGATTTCTATGGTGCACTCTTTCCGGGCTCACCAGTTCCTTTAATTGGACATAATAAAAACTTAGGGTGGAGCCACACCGTTAATTCTCCAGACTTAATTGATGTTTATAAACTTACTATAAATAAACAAAATGAAAATCAATATTGGTTTGAAGGGTATTGGAAAGATTTTGATATTAGAACTGTTGACATAAAAGTAAAAATTATTGGCCCATTCTCTTGGACATTTAAAAGAGAAGTAAAAACATCGATCCATGGACCTGTTTTAGATTTTTCTCATGGAACTTATAGTCTTAGAATTTCTTCGATAAAAAATCTTCGCTTTATTGAACAATGGTACGAAATGGGGAAATCAAAAAATTTAACTCAATTTAAAAAAGCGATGAATATTCATGCTATACCGATGTTTAATACGGGCTATGCGGATAAAAATGGAAACATCTATTATGTCTATAATGCAAAAATTCCAAAACGAAATAATAAATACAATTGGTCGAAAATATTACCAGGTGAGAGCAAACAAGCAATCTGGTATGAATATGTGCCCTTCAATGAATTACCTTTTGTTGAAAATCCATTAGAAGGTTTTTTTCAAAATTGCAATAGTAGCCCGTATTTAGCGACAGGTAATAGAGTTGATTCTTCTAAGCCCTTGCCAGACTGGTCAGGAATTGAAAAACACCAAAACAATAGAGCTCTAAGATCTTTAGAAACTTTTGGGATCGATCCTTCAATTACTCGAGACGAGTTTATTAATTATAAGTATGATGTTGAATATTCAAGGGAGTCAATAATTGCAACTGTTCGAAAACGTTATATAGATGAAATGTACTCTGAGGCTATACCAAAAGATCTTATTGAAGGTCTTGAAATATTGAAAAATTGGGATTTAAGAGCTGACTCATCTAATACGAAAGCAGCATTATCTATTTTAACACTTCCAAATGCTTTTAACATTGAAGAGTTAAAGTATAATAAAGATTCAATAACTGTTTCTCTGGAAAAAAATATTAAATATTTAAACAAAAAATTTGGAAATTTGGATGTTCCTCTTGGAAAAGTATTTAGATTAATTAGGGGAAAAACAAATTTACCACTTGAAGGTGGTCCTGGATTAATAAGGGCAATTTATGTGAAAAAAATCAATAATACCTATCAAGCTGTTGCTGGTGATTGCTACATTCAGGCAGTTGAATGGGCTCCAAATGGTGAATTGAATGCTTGGAGTGTTCACCAATATGGTTCAGCGACTCAAGATAAAGAATCAAAACATTATAATGATCAGTCATCACTCTTTTCAAAACACCAAATGAAACAAATTCGACCATGAAAAATAGTATTCTAGTTTTCTTCTTTTTTGTTGGTTTCTCATGCACGAATACTCAAGTTATTCCAGTAACATCATTTGACATAATGAATGAAATAAATAGTTTTAAAGGTGAAAAAGTAGTTATTCTAAATGTTTGGGCACTATGGTGTGTTCCATGCGTAGAAGAGTTCCCGATGATAGTAGAGTTAGATGAAAGCAATAAAGATTTAGAAGTTATTTTTGTAAGTGCGGATTTTGAGGATGAGCTTCAGCAAGTAAAAAGTTTTCTTGAAAAACAAGGAGTAGAACCTTATTCATTTATTAAAAATGAAAAAGATGAACTTTTTATCGAAGGAATAAATGAATCCTGGACAGGAAGTCTACCTTTTACAGTTGTTTTTTCTAAAAATAAAGGAATTATTGTAGATTCATGGGAAGGAAAAGAGCCTAAATCTAGATTTGAGGTCGCAATTAATATTGCGCTTAATTCATAAAGGAGTAATGATGCGTCAGTTTACTATATTCTTAATATTTTTATCATTTTCATATGGTGTTGAATTAAAAATTGGTTCAGTAATGCCAAAAAAAGAATTAAAATTAATAGATACAGAAGGAAAATCAATAAATTTAAATTCTATAAAAGGATCTGAAGCTACCTTGGTGGTCTTTTCATGTAATACATGTCCATGGGTAATAAAGTGGGAAGATAGATATTTAGAGATTGCTAAAAATTATACACCAAAAGGTGTAAGTATGGTTGCCATTAATTCTAATGTCTCAAGATTTGATGGTGATGATAGTTTGGAAAAAATGAAAAAGCATGCGTCTAAAATGAATTATAATTTTATTTATGCTCAAGATCCAAATGCAGAGTTAGCTTATGCTTTTGGCGCAACAAAGACACCTCATATTTATTTATTTGATAAAAATGATATTCTTGTTTACCGAGGAGCAATAGATGACAATGCAAGAGATGCCAATAAGGTAACCGAGCCATTTCTAGCGAATGCACTAGATGCACTCTTATCTAAAAAGAAAATAAAAAAAACAACTAGTAAAGCACTAGGTTGTTCAATTAAATATAATTAACTCAGATGGAAAATATATTTTATTATATAATCATCGGCGCTCTTCTATTTGAGTATTTTTTATCAACTTTTAGTTCAATTTTGAATATGAATAGTATGTCAAAAGAGGTTCCCGATGGTTTTCAGGATTTTTATGATGAAGATAAATATTCTAAATCTCAGATGTACTTGAAAGATAAAACTCGTTTTGGTCTTTTATCTTCAACATTTAGCTTAATTTTAATTTTAATTGTTATTCATACAGGCATTTTTGGAACGTTAGATACTTTTGTTAGAGAAAAAGCATCAAACCCAATAATTTCAGGTTTAATTTTTTTCGGTATACTTTTCATAATAAATGATATCTTAAACCTACCTTTTTCTTTGTACAGTACATTCGTTATTGAAGAAAAGTATGGTTTCAACAAAACAACTATTCAAACCTTTATCATTGATAAAATGAAAGGCTATGGCCTGACTATTGTTCTTGGAAGCCTGATAATGGTCCCAGTACTGTATTTTTTTAATACTTATGGGTCAAATGCTTGGTGGATTGCTTGGGGATTGATAACAGCATTTATAATAGCTGTACAGCCGTTATTCGTTCATGTTATTGCACCAATGTTCAACACATTTACTCCGTTAAAAGAAGGAGAGTTAAGAACTGAAATTGAAAGCTTTGCTAAAAAAGTAAATTTTCCGATTGGTCGAATTGATGTAATGGATGGAAGCCGACGATCAGCCCATTCAAATGCTTATTTTAGTGGTTTTGGAAAATCTCGAAGAATAGCTCTATTTGATACTCTATTAGAAAAGCACAGCACTGAAGAAATTGTTTCAGTTGTAGCTCATGAAGTAGGACATTATAAAAAGAAACATATAGTTACAGGAACAGCTTTAGGTATTCTTGAAACAGGGTTTATGTTATTTATATTCAACTTTTTTATAACTGATATTGAATTATTTAATGTTTTCGGGGTAACACAAACATCCGCCTATTGTGGTCTTATTTTTTTTGGTATGCTTTATTCACCAGTTAGTATTTTAACCTCTATTTTAACTACTGCTATGAGTCGTAAAAATGAATTTGAAGCAGATGCATATGCTCTGGAAACAACTAAAAAAGAAAAACCGCTTATTTCTATGCTAAAAGGACTTGCAGCAAGTAATCTATCCCACTTGACTCCTCATCCATTAATGGTTTTTCTTTCGTATAGTCATCCTCCAGTTTCGGATAGAATAAAAGCAGTTGAATCATCTCTATGAAGTATAAAGAAAATGAAGATATTTTTTAGATTAAATCAAATAATTTAAATTTATATATGGAAAATCCTGCAATTATCCTTTGGATACCAATAATAGTAATCACGCTTTTAAGTTTATTGAAAATGATAAAAAAAAGTGGAGCGAATGGTAAGCCTTGGATCAGAATAGAAAAGGTAGAAAAAAATGAGTAGACACTTAGCTTTAAGATCTGGAAACCCAGCATTAAAACCCTCAACATTTACTAATCAATTTGCATCTCAAAATGAAGGTGTTATGACGCTGAATGGAACTGTAAATAAAACTGGAATATCATTGCTCTTAGTTCTTGTAAGTGCTGCTTATTCATGGGTAACACCAGCAATGCATCCTTTAGCAATGCCTTCAGCATTAATTGGTTTTATTTTAGCAATGGTCAATGTATTCAAGCCTAAGCTAGGACACATCTTTGTACCGGCATATGCCCTAGTCCAAGGTGTCTTTCTTGGTACAATCTCAATGGTTTTTAATAAAATGTATCCCGGAATAGTTGTTCAAGCAGTATTTCTTACATTTGGAACATTAGGAGCATTACTACTAGCTTATAAATCCGGTCTAATAAGAGCAACTGAAAATTTTAAATTAGGAATTTTTGCAGCTACAGGGGGAATTGCTTTTTTATATTTTATTAATTTTGTGATGGGTTTCTTTAGTTCAGGGATTGGCATAATCTCTAGTAATAACACAATGGGAATTCTTTTTAGTGCTTTTGTCGTTGTAATAGCAGCACTTAATTTAGTTTTAGATTTTGATTTTATCGAAGAAGGTGCTGAAAAAGGTGCACCTAAATATATGGAGTGGTATGGTGCATTTGGATTATTAGTTACTCTTATATGGCTTTATCTAGAAATTTTACGATTATTAGCTAAATTGAATAGTCGCCGGTAAAAAAATAAGAAATAACTAGAAAAGGCTCCTTTCAACTTTGCTTATAGAAAATCCTCTGATTACAAACGATGCTGTAGTTCTTGGTCTCTTAATTAGTATTTTAGCATTTATTTTTACAACAGCTCGTAGTGAAAATAATTTTTGGAAAATTTTTTATAAGTTCGTTCCGGCATTACTTCTTTGCTATTTTATACCATCAATTTTCAATTCCTTTGGTATTATAAATGGTGATCAATCAAAACTATATTTTGTTGCATCAAGGTATCTTCTACCATCAAGCCTGGTTCTTTTAACCATTAGTATTGACCTCCCTGAAATTAAAAAACTTGGATCAAAAGCAATCATTATGTTCCTTGCGGGAACTATTGGCATAATGGTAGGGGGACCAATAAGTCTTTTTTTAGTTTCTATATTATCACCAGAAATTATAGGTGGTGGTGGTCCCGAGGTAGTTTGGAGAGGGTTAGCAACCGTTGCAGGAAGTTGGATAGGAGGTGGAGCAAATCAGGCCGCAATGAAAGAAATTTTCAATGTAGGCGATTCAATATTTTCTTCAATGATCGCAGTAGATGTGATTGTTGCTAATATCTGGATGGCATTTTTGCTTTACGGTGCTGGTGTTAGCAGTAAAATAGATAGGTGGCTTCAAGCTGATTCATCATCGATTATTAATATGAGGATAAAAATTGAAAAATATCAATCTCAAATTATGAAAATTCCTAATCTTACCGATATTCTTCAATTACTTTCTTTATGTTTTGGCGTAACGGCAATAGCACATTTAGGATCTGATATTATTACACCATTTATTAAAAACAATGCACCAGGGTTATCTAGGTTTAGTCTTACATCCAATTTTTTTTGGATTATTGTCATATCAACAACTATCGCTCTTTTTCTTTCTTTTACAAAAATTAAAAATTTAGAAGGTGTTGGCGCTTCAAGAGTTGGAAGTGTTTTTTTATATATATTAATTACAACGATCGGAATGAAAATGAATATTTTAGCAATTTTTGATAGACCAGGTTTATTTATCATTGGACTATTATGGATGCTTATTCATGTAACGATTATGATTCTTGTTGCTAAAATAATCAAAGCCCCTTTCTTTTTTCTTGCGGTTGGTAGCCAAGCAAATGTTGGGGGAGCAGCTTCAGCACCCATTGTTGCTTCAGCTTTTCATCCTTCGCTAGCTCCGGTTGGTGTCCTATTGGCTGTCCTCGGGTATGCTTTGGGAACTTATGGAGCATGGATATGTGGTGTGTTACTAGAATTAGCTTCGAACAGTGTGATCTAATATCTTGTCCGTTAAAAAAATAAATTTTTTATTAAAATTAGGTCTTACTATTTTTTCATGTTGTTTTGCTCAGTTTGAAAAAGATTTTCAGCTCAAATTAATTCTTTCAGAGCCTGGAGATACTATATTTTTAGATTCTGGATTTTTTCCTATGTTAGGAAATATTACATTGGAAAATAAAAAAGATATTATAATTCAAGGTTCTGGAATTAGTAATACAATACTATCTTTTAGTAATCAAGTGAGTGGATCTAATGGATTAGAAATAAAAAACTGTAAGAACATTACATTGAAAAATTTTTCAATTCAGGGTTACCGCGATAATGCAATAGCTTTTGAAAATACTGATGGTCTTTTTATCAATAATCTCAAAATAGACCAAATTAACAAAAGAATTGTTTCTGAAAATATTAATGGGGTCTCAATTTATAAATGTAAAAATTTTATTGTTGAAAATTCTATCTCAAATTCTTCTCACGGTAGTGGATTTGTAATAAAAGAATCTCAATATGGTATAATTCGATTTGTGGAAGCTTTGAATAATTCATTTGGAATAAAAATTCAAAATTCTTCTCATGTTGATATTCATAGTAATAATATTTTTAATAATTCAGGAGGGGTTATACTAATTAATACTCCAGACTTATCATTAAATGAGGTAAAAAAAATTAGAGTTTTTGATAATATTATTAAGAATAATAACTTAAAAAACAAATTTAACAGTAAAACTATTAGCTCATTTATTCCATCAGGGACTGCTATTTATTGCCTCGCAATTGAAGAATCTGAGATTTTCAATAACACTATCTTAAATAATAAAACTTTAGGTATAGGTATATTTAGTTATTTAATTACAAACTTAACGTCCTCGGATACTGAATATTCTCCTTATTCTTCATCAATATATATTCATGATAATATATTTAGAAAAAGTAACGAGTTTTACCCAGCATTGAATAATAAAATTGGAATTTTATTATTCTTAAAGTTTTATAAAGATATTCCTCCAATTATTTATGATGGAAATTTCAATCCGAAATATTTGGGAAAATATAACATGATTTCAGAGCCGAGAAGAATTTGTATTTTAGATAATGAAAATGGCAATTATGTTAACTTGAATATCAAGCGAAATTTCACATCTTGGTATAAACCATTTATTACACGTTATAACACAGATCAAAATGAATGTAATTGTACTCAAAAATCTACTCCTGAGGTGATTCTGTATGAAAACTTTTAAATTTATTAGATTATGGAAAACTTCTTAAAATGAGAAAAATACATATCATAAAATATTTTTTGATATCATTATTTCTTTTTTCCTGTAGAACCGAAATTGAAAATACTAATCAAGATGCCATTGGAATGGAGAATTTAATTGGGATCAGTTTGACCCAAGATGAACGAGATACATTACTTACGGGTTTACTCTTAAATAAAAATAAATATGATACTCTGAGAATGCTCGAGTTGACGAATGATGTTCCTTTACCTCTTCATTTTAATCCACTTATTGAAGGAGAATCTATACCAAAAGGAAATGACGACTATTTGTTTGAAGAATTTCCAATAAAAAAACCATCTAAAATAGAAGATTGTGCCTTTTATACAATAGGGCAACTAGCGTATTTAATCCGTACAAGACAAATAACATCTGAAGAATTAACAAGGATGTATATAGAGAGATTAAAAGAATATGGACCTCAATTAGAATGTGTTATTACTATAACTGAAGAACTTGGAATTAAACAGGCTAGAAAAGCTGACGAAGAGATCAAAAACGGAAGATATTTAGGACCACTCCATGGAATTCCTTATGGAGCTAAAGATTTGCTAGCTGTTTCTGGATATAAAACTACTTGGGGTGCAAATACTCATAAAGATCAAATCATTAATGAAACCGCAACAGTTATAAAAAAACTTGGAAATTCTGGCGCTGTTTTGATCGCGAAATTAACTCTAGGGGCACTTGCATGGGGCGATATTTGGTATGGTGGAAAAACTCGCAACCCATGGGATATAGAAAAAGGATCAAGTGGAAGTTCTGCTGGGCCAGGATCTGCAACTGCAGCAGGCTTAGTTGCTTTTTCGATTGGATCTGAAACTTGGGGCTCTATTATTTCACCATCCTCTGTTAATGGAGTGACCGGCCTTCGTCCTTCTTTTGGAACAGTCAGTAAATCTGGCGCAATGGCTCTTAGTTGGTCAATGGATAAATTAGGTCCCATGTGTAGGTCTGTGGATGATTGTGCTTTAGTTTATAATGCTATTAAAGGACAAGATAAAATTGATCATTCCGTAGTTGATGTTCCTTTTCAAGTCCCAAATAAAAAAGAACTCACATCTTTAAGAGTTGGGTATATAAAAAGTGCATTTGAAAATGAAAAGACAACTCTGAATGATAAAAATGTTTTATTAAAGTTAAAAGAATTAGGTTTTGATTTGATACCTATTGAGCTACCTGAATTCCCAACTAATTCATTATCTTTTCTTTTAAATGTTGAAGCAGCAGCAGCATTTGATGAATTAACTAGGAATAATTCAGATGATTTATTAGTTCGTCAAAAAAAATGGGCTTGGCCCAATATTTTTAGGCAAGCAAGGCATGTTCCAGCAGTTGAATACATTCAAGCTAATAGAGCACGAGTTCTATTAAATCAAAAAACAGCGGACTTGTTTCTGAATATAGATGTATATGTAGCTCCTTCTTTTTGGAAAGATAATTTATTACGTACTAATTTAACCGGACACCCGTGCGTTGTCTTACCCAATGGATTTAATGAAGAAGGACTACCAACAAGCATTAGTTTCATCGGGAATTTATACAAAGATGGACAAGTAATTGCAGTTTCGCAGGCTTATCAAAGGAAGACGGATTGGCATAAAAAATATCCCCCAGGTTTTGCGATTCAGTAATATCTACTTATTATGATAGACAAAGCGATTAGTCATCTTCGTGAAAAAGATCCTGAAATAGTAACTCTATTGAATCATTTTAAAATAGATGACTTAAAACTAGAAAAAAACTATTTTAAATCTCTTACTAGATCTATCCTCTATCAACAATTAAGTGGTAAAGCGGCAAAGACAATCTCCAACAGATTTATATCGTTATACCCAAATAAAAGTTATCCCTTACCACAAGATGTATTGAATACTAAACATGAGATATTACGCTCTGTTGGAATTTCAAACGCAAAAGCCCATTATATTAAAAACATAGCGGAGGCCTTTACTAATGATACAATAAACCATAAAAATTTTCATGCACTTAGTGATACAGAAATAATGGATCAGCTAATTTCTATTAAAGGTGTCGGTCCATGGACAATACAAATGTTTTTAATGTTCACTCTTAATAGATTAGATGTTTTTCCAACTGGAGACTTAGGTGTGCAAAAAGGATTTAAGATATATTTTAAGCTAAAGGAGCTACCATCAGCAAAAGAAATGCTTTTGCGATCAGAATTATGGAGACCTTATAGAACAATTATGTCTATCTATTTTTGGAAAGTTGTTGATGGTCCTTTTGACTGGTAGCTTGTAAATGAATATGCTAACTAAAAAAAAAATAAAACTCATTACAATTTATATAATGAGTTTGTTTTACATATTGGTTGGTTTTAATCATTTCCAGGAGCCAGAATGGTACCTCCAGATTGTACCGCCACTCCTACCGTATAAATTGGAATTAGTTTATATAAGTGGATTTTTTGAAGTTTTATTTGGAGTTTTAATTTTATTTAAAAAACTTCGTTTTATAATTGGATGGTCTTTAATTGCATTATTAATTGCTGTCTACCCTGCAAATATTTATTTAGCACTAACAAATGGCTCAGCAATGAACACAACAGCACTAATTGCTTGGGGTAGATTGCCTTTTCAATTCTTATTTATTTACTTAGCTTATTGGCATTCAAAAGATTCTTAAATAATTTAAATTTATCATTTCAATTTTATATACCTAATATGAGGCATATCTATCTTTAATTTTATCCATAACTTTTATTTAAGTTTTAAACTATAGTGAAATAAGTGGTAAATAAAAAAACTGACATCGTTATAATAGGTGCAGGCATAGCAGGACTAGCTTGCGCTATGAAATTAAAAAAAAATAATAGAAATTTTATTATAATTGAACAATCTGATAGGGTTGGAGGTAGAGTAGGATCAATAAAAGAAAATGAATATATTTTTGATTTGGGATTTCAAGTATACAATACTGAATATTACAAGACCAATTCATTACTTAACTTAAAAGAGCTGAAATTAAAGGTCTTTAAACCTGGAGCCTCCATTTACAATGGTCGAAGATTTGAAATATTATCTGACCCATTTAGAGACCCTTCGACTATTCTCGAGACTTTTTTTTCAGGGATGACTACTTTTAAAGATAAAATTAAAATATTAACTCTTAAAAGAGCACTATCCAGTTATTGTATATCAGAAGATCAATCTGAAGATATGACCACATTAAAATATTTAAAGTCATATGGATTTTCAAATAAAATAATAAACGGATTTTTTAAACCATTTTTTAGTGGGATTTTTTTAGAAAACCAATTAGAAACTTCTTCAAAATTTTTTAAAAATGTTTTTTCAAATTTTAATAAGGGGTACGCTGCGGTTCCTGTAAATGGGATGCAAGCAATACCAGATCAAATGGTGAAAAATTTAAATCCACATAATCTATTATTAGGGAATAAAGTAATTGAAGCTAAAAATCCTGAGAAAATAGTCTTAGAAAATAATGAAATTATTGAGGCTAAATATATGGTACTAACAGGAGGAAGTAATTCCCTGGTTAATAATCATATAGTTGAATTTAATTCTGTAAGAACATTTTATTTTAGTTCACGAGTAAAAGTAAAACACCCTAAGTACATAAATCTTTTCCCATATGATAGTCTGATAAATAATATTGCCATATTATCCTCTGTTGCTGAAAATTATTCTCCGGAAGGGAATACATTGTTTTCAATTACAATTATAGAATCTGATCTATCTAAATCCGAATTAATCGATATTATTCAAGATAAACTTTCAACGTATTATGGGGATGAAAAATCAAATTATATTTTCATGAAAGAGATAAATATTAAACAAGCGACCATTAAACAAAAAACAGGTTATTTTGATTTGAAAATTGAAGATAAAAAAAATATATTATTTGCTGGTGATTATACTACATATGGAAGTATTGAGGGTGCTGTTGTTTCAGGAATAAAAACCGCTGAGAAATTAATTTCAATGAGTGCTCAGATATGATTTTTGATGTTATCGTTATTGGGGCAGGTCTTTCAGGTTCATTCTTAGCATCAAAATTAAAAGATCAAGGTAAAAGAGTACTGATCATAGAAAAAAGTCGCGGTGTCGGGGGTAGGTGCTCGACAAAGCCAATCGAAAAAAATATTGTTGATTATGGATGCCAATATTTCAAACCAAAGAGTAATAGCGCCATCAATATTTTAAATAATCTTGTTGATCAAAATATATTAGAAAGAGTTCAAATTAAAAAAAATAAAGAGGTTCTTATATCACCTCTTGGAATGAACCGCGTACCTCAATATTTTGCCAGAAATGTGCCCGTTCTTACAAACACAAAAGCAAACCTTATTAAGCGTGAAAATGATGTTTGGTTGATTAAAACAAATACATTGAATTTAGAATCAAAGACAATCGTATCATCCATCCCAACAAACCAAAATATAGAGCTATTCTTGAAAAGTGATATTTGTTTAGGTGATAATATATTTCCTAAAGTGAGTTATCACTCTTTTTTTACAATTACTTGCATGAACAAATTAGTTACGGATACTATTTTGCAACAAATTAGCTCTGACTTTTCATGGATTTGCAATAATACTCTTAAGGGGCTTCGTAATGAAAAATATGTTTATACTATTAATACATCCAAGTCATTTACAAAACGATTACTTACTTTAAATAAAAAAGATGCAGAAAAAGAAATAAGGGAAAAGCTCAATCTAATTGGGATGAAACATCCAAAGAATTTATCTATTCACTTTTGGAAATATGCTTATTCAGATTCAGGATCTAATGAAAAGGGTTATTGGAATAACAAAATTAGTTTAGGTCTATGCGGTGATGGTTTTGGTCTAGGAAAAATAGATGGAGCGCTAACTTCCGCAGATTTTTTATCGAAAAAAGTTATTTAATCTTATTCTTTTCAGCATATAAAGCGCATTGGATAAATAAATCTTTAAATGCGAGTACAGTATCATCAATAGGTTTTGAATACCCGCCACCCATAAATATTACAATTGGGTTTTCTCTTTTTTCTGCAAACTTAAGAATCATCTCATTCCTTATTTTTAAACCAATGTGGCTTAATGAGAGATACCCTAAATTATCAGATTTAAGAGTATCAACCCCTGCTTGGAAAAAAATGATCTCACTTTTAATATTCTCTAGTTCTTTTAAGTTTTTTTCTAATATCTCCAAATATTTAGAATCATTTGTGTCTTTTGGCAAAGCTATATCGAGATCGCTTGTTTCTTTTTTTAATGGATAATTCTTCTCACAATGCATAGAAAATGTAAAGATGTTTTTATCTTTTTTTAAGATAGATGCTGTCCCGTCCCCTTGATGAACGTCGAGATCAATGATTAATATTTTTTGAATATTAAAATCTCTTTTTGCAACATATGCACTAACGGCAAGATCATTAAACACACAATATCCCGCTCCATAGTGATGAAATGCATGGTGTGTACCTCCAGCCATATTTGCGGATATAGACCCTTTTATTGCCGAATCAACCGCACTTACACTACCACCTATGATACGCATAGTTCTTTCAATTATATAATCATTCCATGGCTGAAGTCCGATTTTTCTTTTTTCTTTTGTGCTTAAAGTATTAGTTAAAAATTTTTCAACAAAAATCTTATCATGTGCCAAAAGAAGATCTTGTTTTTTACAAACAGGTGAGGATATGAAATTAATTAATTCTTTAGAATCACTTTCTTGTAATAGTTCGTAGATAAGTTTATATCTTTCTCGCGGGAATCGTGATTTCGAATCAATTCCATCGGTATATAATGGATGATAGTAAATATTTAGACCTGGCATGATTATTTTATAAATTTAAACATAAATTTGTTATACGAATATTATTTTTAATAGTGCTATATAACCAAAAGTAAATAAGGCTAAATATGAGTCCAAGAATTGATGATTTACCTAGAATAGATCGCTATACATGTAAATTTGAGAATCCAGTAATGGAAGATCAATATATGGCGTCTCAATGGATGAAAGTAAAAAAAGGGTTGAGTTTTGCCCTTGTATTTTTAACTCTTGTATTGATTTTTGATACTTTTGCATCCTTTGAAAGATTTGGTGGGTTTAAACCTATATTACTTGGATTTCCTATTTTAATTGGTCTCCTTCTATCCTTTTTTATTTTACCAGAATCGTTCAAAGAAAAAAGACATGGTTTATTTCTTGCCGTGAGTTTTTCTGTTATTCATACATTTCAGATTATACAAGCCTTCGCTATTGATAATGCTCCAGAAATGGATTCATTAGAATTAATTACAACAATGCCAATAATATTTATGTTTCTTGGAATTTTATTTCCATTTAACCTAATCACAACTATATCTATCATGCTTTTTTTATTAGTCACGTCCATTCCGGCCATGGATTTCACAGGAATATCTTCAAGTATCATTATGTTTAATTTACCCATTCCAATAATTTTAATTTTATGGAATAAATATAACAATGAATACAATAATCGATTGAACTTTGCGAAAACTGTTTCAATCGATGATACTAAAAACTTAATGCAAAAAACGCTTAGGCGCTATTTTGGTGATGTTTTATCAAATAAAATGCTAAATGACGAGGGCGGACTTTCAGGAGATAATAAATGGGTGTCATTATCGTTCACTGATTTAACTGGTTATTCTACAATCATTGAGCATATGTCTCCTAAAGTTGCTGTTGAATTTTTAAATGAATATTTTACTGAGATGCATAATGTTATCGAAGAATTCAATGGCCATATATTGAATTATATTGGCGATTCTATTATGGTTGTCTTTGGAGCACCAGAGGAATTAAGTAATCATGAAAATTTATCCGTAAAATGTGCTGTAAAGATGAGAGAAAAGCTAGTTGAATTAAATCAGAGGTGGGATGATAATGAACTTTCTCGTTATTGGCGTAATCATGGGATTGATTCTATTACAGCTCGTACAGGTATCCATACCGGAAGCATCATCGCTGGAAATATTGGTAGTGAAAGAATGCTTCAATATAGTGCAATTGGAGATGTTGTAAATGTTGCTGCACGACTTGAACAAGCGAATAAAGAATACGATAGTGATATTGCTTTTAGCCAAGAAATATATACCGCACTAACAAAAAAATTAAATGAAAGCGCATCTTTTGAAGGTGAAATTCAATTAAAAGGACGGACTAGCGCAACAAAAGTTTATTCAATTTAAAAAACAGGAATTATTATGGATAGAAAGCTTGCAACTATTTTTGCATCAGATGTCGTTGGGTTCAGTACAATGATGGGGAAAGATGAGGTAAATACATTGAACATTTTAAAGGAAAGACGAATTGCGATTGATGCAATTATTGATGAACATAATGGAATTATTTTTGGAAGTGCTGGAGATAGTGTGATTGCTGAATTTTCTAGTCCAATTAAAGCAGCTGAAGCAGCGGTTGCTACTCAATTAAAAATGAAAACGATGAATCAAGATAAAGCAGAATCTGATCAAATGACTTTTCGAGTCGGTATTAATATTGGTGACGTAATGGTGACCGATAATAATTTATTTGGTGATGCTGTTAACGTTGCCGCAAGGTTAGAAGCCGCAGCTAAGCCTGCTGGAATTTGCGTATCACAAACTGTCTTTGATATGATTAATCGAAAGATTATGGTTTCTTTTGAAGACGCTGGTCAATTAGATTTAAAAAATATAGAATTTCCAATAAAAGCATTTCATGTATTAGAGAATAAAGGGACACCTAGATTCACTCAAGATTCAGCTGAAATTCAGGTAAATGTAAAAGTAGCGGAGCCAGGTTCGGTAGCTGTATTAATGTTTAAAAATTTAAGTAATGATGAAGAACAAGAGTATTTTTGCGAAGGATTCTCAGAAGACCTATTATCCATGTTATCTCGTTTTAATAAACTAGTTGTTATCTCAAGTCATGCGAGTTTTGCTTACAGAGAAAAGAAAAAAACCTTTAAAGAGATTGGTGAAGAGCTAGGCGTAAAATATATCATTCAGGGAAGTGTAAGAAAATTAGGAACTAGGATGCGAATAAACGCTAATCTTATTTCAACGCATAATGAAGCTTCTATTTGGTCCAACAACTTTGATCTTTCAGTTGATGAGGTTTTTGAAGTGCAAGATAAAATAGCGGAAGAAATGGTCGCGACAATTGTTGGTCGGGTAGAAGCTGATTCCTTAAACTCAATTAAACTCAAGCGACCTGAGAATATGGATGCGTATGACTTAGTATTGAAAGGATTAGAGTTTGCAAAAAAAGGTAATATTATTAAAGAAAACACAGAAAGTGCTGTTAGGCTTTTTGAACAAGCCATTGAAGCAGAGCCCTCTTATGCAAGAGCACACGCATGGAGAGCATGTTCTCTGGGAAACCTTGCAGATTGGGAAGGTTCTTCAGACCCTAAAGTATTTAAAAGTGTTATTGATTCAGCAAACTTAGCACTTGAGTTAGACCCAAATGAGCCCGAAGTCCATAGAGTGATGGGGGCGATTAAATTATGGTTTGAAAGAGATCATGATTTAGGGAAATACCACTTTGAAAAAGCTAGAGAATTATGTCCAAGCGACGTCTACATAATCTCTAGATATGCAACTATGCTGATTTATTTTGGTGAGTTTGAAAAATCATTATCTGAAATTAAAAGAGCAATGAGACTCGATCCTTTTTCCCATGATTTATTATTTGGTGTAGAAGCACTTTGTTATTACTGGTTAGGTAATTATGATAAAGCAATTGAAAGTTATAGAAAATTAAAAGTAATAAGAGTTCAAAATTTTTATTTAGCTCTAGCGTATCTAAAAAAAGGACAAAAAGAGTTAGCCACTGAAAAATTTAATGAAGCTCGTGTCATAACTGGAAAAGATATTGATGGTTTCGTTAATTCTGAGCCATATAAAGATCAAAACCATATTAGTGATCTTAAAAAAGATTTGAATTCTTTACATATTTAAATCCATAGACTATGAAGATTTTAAAAATTTGACTATTCATTGTTTAATCTTCCTTAACTAGATTTAGATATGTCTAAGAAAAGTATCATCCTTTTAATTTTAACTATTTCATTCCTCTTTGGGGGAATAAAAGTTCCCGTTAGTGAATTAGTTTTTAAAGATCAGGTTTGGTTTTATAATGATTCTGAAACGCCTTTTACTGGAACCGCTTTTATGGTCTCAGATCAGACAGGTTCGATAATTCAACAAACAAATTATATAGATGGTTTGGCATGGGGTAAATATTATGAGTGGTGGCCTAATGGTGAGCAGAAAGTCAATGGAACCTATCGGTTCGATTTAATGTTTGGGAGATGGAAATTTTTTTATGAAAATGGTAAAATTGCAAGTGCAGGAAGCTATAATAATGGTAGCGGACATGATCCTAGAAATAAGCTTGGCAAGGTTCCCAGAGATGGTATAAATGGTTTATGGACTTATTGGAATGAGTATGGTAGAAAAGTAGAAGAGGGATATTACAATAAAAATGGAAATGAAAAAGGGAATTGGGCATTTTGGGATATAAATGGAAAAAAACATTTAGGAAAAAAAATTAGCCATGAAACTTTTGAAAATAAAAATACGATTAAGCAATTAAATGGTATCTATCTTGTTGCTAATTCTTTTAATGATTTACTAAGTAGCTTTACTAGTGCACATGGTTCAATTAGGGATGGTGTTTTAGATGGACCTTGGACATTTTGGTATGAAAATGGTTTTATTTCATCAAAAAAATATTTTAAAAAGGGTTCACCATATGGAAAGATCACAACATATCATGAAAAATCAGGAAAAAAAATAGAGGATGGTATTGTAAAAGGTTATGATGATTATGGTAATCTAATTAGAGATGGGAAATGGATGTTTTTTGACTCTACAGGAGTTTTAAAAGAAGAAGTCTTGTATGATAATGGCGTTCGTGAAGGCCTCACTACTCTTTTTTCTTCTTCTGGAAATCAAAAGTCAAAATTATATTATAAAAATTCAGTACCATGGAATGGAAATTGGACAGAATGGTATTTAGATGGTCAAAAAAAAGTATCAGGGTTATTTGAAAATGGTGAAAAAAAGAGTCCATGGATATCTTGGTTTACAAACGGACAAAAAAAACACGTTATTAATTATCAAAATAATTTAAAGCATGGATCTTTTACTGAATGGAATAAAGATGGTCGTCTAATTAAAGATATTATTTATAGTAATGGAAGTCCAATTTCTGAATATTTAGTTTCTTATGAGGGCGAAGGATATACAGAAATAAACAAAAAAGACGGAAAACTTTCAGGGTTTTGGATAAGTTGGTATTCAAATGGTAAAAAAAGAGAAGAGGGTTCTTATAAAAATGATAAAAAAAGTGGTAATTGGGATGGTTGGTATTCAAATGGAGAGAAAAAATATAGTGCTAAGTTTAATAATGGTGGAGCTGAGGGTATTTATACCGAATTAGATAAAAATGGGCAAGTTACAAAAAGTATAGAATATCTTGATGATCGTATAATAAGTGAATATCATGTCATAAGAGACGATACTGGAATTTTAGAATATCATAAAAAAAATGGTATTTTAGATGGTCTCTGGACAAAATGGTATACTAACGGTCAAAAAGCAGAAGAAGGCTATTATAAAAATGGAAAGAAAAATGGTAAATGGGGAGCATGGTTTTCATCAAGCTCTCTAAAGTATACTGGAGAATATTTGAATGGCAAAAGGTCAGGGAAATATTTAGAATGGAATAAAAAAGGTAAAAAGAGCCAGGAAATACTTTATAGTAATGGTAAAAGAATTGAAGAATATCTCATTATAGATGATTCTGTAGGTTTTATGGAAATAAATAAGAAATATGGAATACTAGAAGGGAAATGGGTTAAATGGTATTCTGATGGTAAAAAAGAAGAAGAAGGGTTCTACGACGGCGGAAAAAAAATTGGGAATTGGTCAAAATATAATAGAAGCGGAATTGTTCTGGAAGAATGGAATTATGACAGTCAAGGAAGAAATTTATACGAAATAACCTATTATGATAATGGTACGGTTAAGAGGTATTGCGATTACTTTTCAAAAACTATACAAGAGTATAATAGCGATGGATCGATGAAAGGTGAAAAAACTTCATTTTAAAATAAAAAAAGTTTTATTATAAATATTTAACTAAAAGAGGAATAATGAACTATAGAAGATTAGGAAAAACAGGACTAAAAGTAAGTGAATTATCATACGGATCATGGGTCACTTTTTCTTTCCAGATTGGGCAAAAAAAAGTAAATGAAATGTTAAAAATTGCTTATGATAATGGAATAAACTTTTTTGACAATGCTGAGGCTTATGCGTCAGGAGAATCTGAAAAATTAATGGGAAAAGGAATTAAAGATTTAGGCTGGGGGAGGGATACATATATTGTTTCGAGTAAGGTCTTCTGGGGTGGTCAAAATCCAACTCAAAATGGATTAAGTCACAAGCATGTAATTGATGCATGTCATGCAGCTTTAAACAGATTAAAGGTCGATTACTTAGATTTGTTTTTCTGTCATCGTCCTGATCCAGATACACCTATTGAGGAAACAGTTCGCGCAATGCATACTTTAATTTTACAAGGTAAAATTTGTTATTGGGGAACTTCAGAGTGGAGTCATGATCAAATTTCAGAGGCTTATAAAATAGCAGAAAAACTAAATTTAACTCCACCATCAATGGAGCAGCCAGAATATAATATGTTCAATCGTGATAAAATTGAAAATGAATTTTTACCGCTTTTTGAAAAGTATAATACTGGAACAACGATTTGGAGTCCCCTATGTTCTGGTCTGTTGACGGGAAAGTATATCGATAGTTCTCCAAAAAACACAAGGACTAGTTTGAAGAACTATAAATTTATAAAAGATAATTTTGAATCTGAAAAATTTATTGAAAGACATGAAATCGTAAAAAAATTAAAAGACTTTTCAGATGAGATAAATATCCCTCTAGTCAACTTGGCTCTTTGCTGGTGTCTGAAAAATAAAAACGTTAGTACCGTTATATTAGGTGCATCCAAAAAAGGGCAGCTGAAACAAAATATTGAAACTTTAAATTATATGGATAAAGTTGATAGCTCAGTTATGGGGAAAATTGAAAAAATAATTAGTTGATGTAAATAAATTGTACGTTTTAAATCAGCTAGAAATAAAAACACTACTAAAAAATATTGATTTAGAAAAAGTAATAGAAGAAGGTTTTATTTCTTATTCAAATAACCTTGCAGTAATTCCTCCAGTTGGTGAATTATTATTCTCTGAACCACCCGGTGAAGTACATATCAAGTACGGCTATATACTTAATGAAAAGTATTATGTGATAAAAATAGCTTCAGGCTTTCCTAATAATATCGATTTTAATCTATCTAATGGGCAAGGAATGATGCTTCTATTTGACCAGAAAACAGGGAAGCCGATTTCTATTTTACTTGATGATGGATATTTAACGGATGTAAGAACCGCAATTGCTGGTCAAATCTGTGCTAAACAATTTTCAAATAAAATTACTGGAATAGGTATAATAGGTACAGGAACTCAAGCAAAAATTCAATTAGAGCATTTATCCAATATAACAGATTGTAAGAAAGTGATTTTATGGGGTCGAAGTGTAAAAAAGACAAAAGAATGTAAAAAAATAATGACAGGATACGGTTTCAATGTGAAGACTTCTTCCTCGATTGACTTTTTGAGTAAAAATTGTAATTTGATTATATTAGCAACTTCAAGTGAAAAACCTCTTTTATTAAAAGAACATTTAAGACCTGGAATGAATATTATTGCAGTGGGATCAGATACTGAATTGAAACGAGAATTAGGAGAAGGAATCCTTTCTTTGACAGATTTAATAATTACAGATAGTTTAAGCCAATGTAGATTAAGAGGAGAGATTTCACATTCTTTAAAAAATAATGAGATTAAAATTGAGGATATAACAGAGCTAGGAAAAGTTTTGGATAAAACAACAGAAGGACGAACAAAAAAACAGCAAATTATAGTATCAGACCTTACAGGAGTCGCGGTGCAAGACATAAAAATAGCTAGCAAGTTATTCGAGGTATTTTTGGAGAATCAATATGAATTTTGAAACTTTTGAACTTGAAAGAAATCAATCTTTATATGAAAATAAAGTAGATTATAACTTATCCGAAAGTGGTATACACCCTTTGAAGATGTCAGAAATACTAACAACTAACGAACAAAAAGAAATTCTGGATTTAGAACTTTCTTATGGGTATACAAACGGAACAAGATTATTAAGAAAACGTGTTTCAGATATTTATCAATCTGGTTTATCTGATAAAAATGTATTGATTACCTCTGGATCAGCTGAAGCTAATTTTTTATCTGTCTTAACAAAATTAGATAAAGGTGATGAAATTATATATATGACTCCTAATTATCTTCAAATAGCCCACTTATCAAGAAGTTTGGGGATTAAAGTAAATGAACTACCATTGAGACAAGAACTTGGTTGGCAGTGGGATATTCAAGAATTAGAAAGGATGATCAACCCTAAAACAAAAATGGTAGTTATTTGTAACCCTAATAATCCGACTGGAGCAATAATGTCAGATTCAGTATTCGAAGCTGTAATTAATATTTCGAAACAAAACAATTTATGGATTTTATCTGATGAAGTTTATAGAGGTTCTGAATTAAATGGTGTCGAATGTCGTTCCTTCGCCGGTGCAACGCCTAAGACAATAGTTAATGGAGGGTTGAGTAAGGCTTATAGTTTACCAGGTTTACGCATTGGGTGGACAATTGGATCGGAAGAATATATTCAAAAAGTATGGTCATTACATGATTACACTGTAATCAGTATTTCGTTCTTAAGTGATTGGATTGCTTCACATATACTGGAAAAGAGTAGAAGAAAGAAAATATTATTAAGAACAAAAAGTAGATTAATTGAAAATTTTAAAATTATTAATCAATGGTCAAAAGAAGTTCCTGAGCTTAAAATTACAATGCCAGAAGCTGCAGCAATTACATTCGCAAAGTTAAATTTCAATATTTCTTCTGAGGAGTTTGTCTTTTCTTTGAGAGATCAAAAAAGTGTTCTTCTAACAGCTGGTAAATGGCATGGTTTAGAAGGGTATATACGAATTGGTTATGGAGCACCAAAAAAATATGTTCAAAGTGCTTTAGATAGAATAACATGTTTTATTCAAGAAAATAAAATTCCCTAAAATAATAAAATAGTCTTGTTGTATTTTTTGTACTTCAAAAAGTGCTAAAAAGGAAAAGTTGAATGCATGAACTAAATCTAGATATTTTCAGAGAATACGATATAAGAGGTAATGTAGAAAAAGATTTTCCAGATCATATTGTTATTAAACTTGGAAAAGCTTTTGGAACTGCTATCAAAAGAGCTGGAGGAAGAGAGATTGCGATTAGTGGTGATATTCGGCTGACAACGCCAAACTTGATAAATTGTTTTAAAAGTGGTGTACTTACAACAGGCATAGATGTAATTAACTTAGGTCTTTTACCTACACCCGTAAACTATTTTTCTATGTTTCATTTGGGGGTTTTTGGAGCTGTTCAAATAACAGGGAGCCACAATCCACCTGAATACAATGGTTTCAAATTTTCAATTGATAAAAAGCCATTTTTTGGTTCTGATATCCAATCTTTATATACTATCATAGAAACTAATGATTATGATGAAGGTGAAGGGTCAGAAGCAAGGTATAAAATTTTAAAGAATTATCAGAAAATGATATTAGAAAAGATTAAAATAGAGAAACCCATGCGAATTGTAATGGATTGTGGAAATGCTGCAGCTTGTATCAATGCTCCTGAAATATTTAAAGCCCTAGGTGTTGAAGTTAAAGAATTATTTTGTGATCCAGATGGATCATTTCCAAACCATCACCCAGACCCTTCTGTAGAAGAGAATTTAAAAGATTTAGTTCAAGAAATAAAAAAAGGATCATATGATTTAGGTATTGCCTTTGATGGTGATGGTGATAGAATTGGTGTTGTTGATGAAAAAGGTGAAATTATTTGGTCTGATCAATTATTGTCTATTTTCTTACCAGAGGTTATCAAAAATGGAGAAGATATTTTGTTTGATGTTAAATGCTCTCAGTCACTAGAAGATATGATCTTGAAATATGGTGGAAACCCAGTAATGTGGAAAACAGGGCATTCATTAATTAAAAAAAAGATGATGGAGCTTAATTGTAAGCTGGGTGGAGAAATGAGTGGCCATATTTTTTTTGCAGATGATTATTATGGTTACGATGATGCAACATATGTAGCTGCAAGATTAGTTCAGCTACTTTCACGCACAGACAAAAAATTATCAGAACTTTCCTCGATTGTTCCAACTTACTATTCGACTCCTGAATTAAGAATGGAAGCTAAAAATGATAAAGAAAAGTTTCGAATAACTAAAGAAGCAGTTAATTACTTTACAAAAAATTATGATTGTGTTACGATAGATGGAGTAAGAGTGAAATTTAATGATGGATGGGGACTCGTGCGTGCATCAAATACTCAACCTGTCATAGTTTGCAGGTTTGAAGCAAGCACGCCTGAAAGAAAAATTGAAATTCAAAACCTTATAATGAATAAATTGAAAGAATTTGGCCAACTAGAATTGGAAAATCATTAATGAAAACCTTTGAAGATTTAATTGGATTTATAAGAAAAGAGGTGAATAAAGGCATTAAAAATATTCCTATTCCTGAGAATCCTAAATACCTATATGACCCAATAAGATATTCTTTAAAAGGGAATGGGAAAAGATTCAGGCCAATCCTAACCCATCTAGTTGGAAGAGCAAATAAAATTGATCCAGATGTTATAATGAATATTTCTCTTTCCGTTGAATTGTTACATAATTTTACTTTAATTCATGATGATATAATGGATAAGGATTCCGTGAGGCATGGGCAAAAAACAATTCATGAAAAATGGGATAAGTCTTCAGCCATTCTTGCTGGTGATGGAGTCTTTGCTTTATCACAAATAATATTAAGTTCAGTTAATAATAATGTTATGTCTGCTTATTTTAATAAAGCCACACTGGAAATTTGTGAGGGACAGGCTTTAGATAAAGAATTTGAAAATAATGAAAAAATAACTGAAAGTCAGTATTTGGAAATGATTGATAAAAAAACAGGTTCATTACTTTCTTTATCTGCAATCCTAGGACCTATTTATTGCGGAACTGATAAAGAAGTTATTTCTCATTATGATGACTTTGGAAGAAATATAGGTAGAGGATTCCAAATCCATGATGATTTATTAGAAATAACATCAAACCAAGATCTAATGGGGAAGAGTCTAGGAAGCGATCTTGCTGAGGGCAAACAAACTTTTATGGTTATAAAAGCAAGAAATTTATTTCCTAAGAAATGGAAAGAAATAATAATAGATTCAAAATCTGTTGACGTAGTTAAAAACTGTAAATTATTTTTTGATGAAAAAGGTATTATAGAAAAAACAAGAATAAAAGCTGAATCTTACTTTGAATCTGCTCGTGAAAACTTAAAACAAATAAAAAGCATTGATACGGGCGAACTTTTAAAATTTATAAACTTAATAGAGGAAAGGACCTTTTAATGGAAAAAAGAATTGACCCAGAAGATATGTTTAAATCGATTTGGGAATTTCCTGATAATTTAAATGAAGCTTTTGAATTAGGAAACTCAATAAAATTGAAAAATAAATATTCCGATATCAAAAATATTGTTGTTGCTGGTATGGGAGGCTCTGCTATTGGAGGTGATGTTTTAGCTTCCTTAGAATCTGCTAAGTTGAATATCCCTTTAATTGTTTGTCGCGGTTATACATTACCTAACTGGGTAAATAATAAAACTCTTGTAATCTGTTCATCCTACTCAGGAAATACGGAAGAAACACTTGGCTCTTTAGATGATGCAATTTATAAAAAAGCTCAAATATGTGGTATAACTACTGGAGGCAAAATTGGTCAAAAAATCAATGATTTAGGATTTGATTTGGTGAAAATACCTTCAGGACTACAGCCTAGAGCCGCGCTTGCTTTTTCATTTGTTCCCATGACAAAGTTGTTAGAAAAAATTGGTATCTTGAAACCTGAAATAGATAAATGGCTTAAGTCCCTTATTATAAATTTAGAAGAAAAACGAAAAATTTATTCAGAGGAAAATTCACAAAATCCGGTTTATTATTTATCAGAAAAAATTTATAAAAAAATACCAATTATATATGCTGATAATTCTACATTGAGTGTAGTCGCAACAAGGTTAAAAGGGCAAATCTGTGAAAATGCGAAAATGTTAACGTATCATAATGATTTACCTGAATTAAATCATAATGAAATTGTTGGTTGGGAAAATAATTCAAACCTATTTAAACACCTTCATATAATTTGGTTAAAAGATTCCTCAGATAATAAAAGAACAAAACATAGACAGGATATAACTAGCGAAATCTTAAATGAGGAAAAGGTACAGCAAGATACAATCAAAGTTGACGGAAATACGTTTCAAGAAAGATTTCTTCATTTAATACATTATGGAGATTGGTTAAGCTATTGGTGTGCAATAATGCATAAAACTGATCCTAGCCCCGTCACTAAAATTTCAAGATTAAAAAATGAACTATCTGAAAAGCTATGATTCCTGTTAAAGTAAATAAAATATCATATCATTCAAAAAGTAAAAGTTATGCTATTGTTCTTAAGGAAATTGAGGGAAAAAGATGTATGCCAGTAATTATTGGATCATTTGAAGCACAATCAATAGCTCTTGCAATCGAAGAGATTCAGACACCTAGACCTCTTACTCATGATTTAATTTGTGATTTTATTTCTGCAGTAGATGTATCTCTGAAAGCGATAAAAATATATAGCTTAAATGAGGGTGTATACTTCGCTAAAATAATAATTATCTCTGAGCATATGGGAGAAAAAACAATTGATGCACGACCAAGCGATGCAATAGCAGTCGCTCTTAGAATGCATACACCTATCTTAGTCTCAAAAAAAGTATTTGATAAAGTCTCGGTAGAAGAAAAACTACTTTTCCAAGAAAATGAACGCAAAAAAATTAAGAAAGACCCTTTACCAGAACTTAAAAGAGAAATGGAATTAGCTATAGAAAAAGAAGAATATGAGTTAGCAGCGGAATTGAGAGATAAAATAAATAACTTAGAAGTTTAATAGCTAGCACCAAGCTCTTCTAATGCCAGTTGAGCTGCAGTTTGTTCGGCAGTTTTTTTATTTGTTCCTACCCCTGAACAGTATGATTTAGATCCTATCTTTACTACAATTTCGAATATTCTTTGATGTTCTGGACCAGTTATATTTTTGACAGTAAAAATTGGGCTTTCAATTTCTAAAGAATGACAATATTCAATAAGCTTGCCTTTATAATTTTTTGATTTCCAAGCTTCCTCTCGATGTTCCCAGATGGTATCTAAAATTAATTTTCTACATGGTTCAATTCCTCCATCAAGATACATTGATCCAATTAATGCTTCAAATAAATTAGCAGATTGCTTCTCAGAAATTTTTTGAATTTTTAGATCAACATTTTTTTCAATTTTTAAATAGTTCATTAGATCTAATAGATATCCAATCGAAGCTAAAAAGGGTTTTTGAACTAGCGCTGCTCTTTTCTGAGTTAATAGACCTTCATCACCTTCAGGAAATTCTCGCATTAGTTCTCGGCTTACAATTATATCTATGACTGCATCACCTAGAAATTCAAGCCTTTCATAGTTACCTCTGGGGGAGGAATTAAGAGATTTATGAGTAAAGGCTTGATTTAAATAATTCTTCTCATAAAACTGATAATTTATTTTTTTTTCGAGTTGTGTAGTCGGGTTATTTATATTCCTTAAATATTTTTTAAGCCTGAAAAAGAACTTCAAACATACTTCCTAATACAGATTACAGCGTTATGACCTCCAAAACCAAACGTATTAGATAGTATTGAATTTACGTTATGTTTTTGAGAGATATTCGGAACATAATCAAGGGCGCACTCAGGATCAGGATCTATATAATTTATTGTAGGTGGTACTACCTGTTCCATTATTGTTTTGACTGACGCAACCGCTTCAATTCCACCTGCTGCTCCTAGTAGATGTCCAGTCATTGATTTTGTTGAACTCACCTTTAAGCTCTTACTATGTTCTTTAAATAAAGATTTGATTGCGGCAGATTCATTTTTATCATTAAACGGAGTAGAAGTCCCATGCGCATTTATATAATCTATATCATCAAGGTTTAATTTTGCATCTAATATAGCTCTTTCCATTGCTTTTAAAGCTCCTATTCCACCAATAGAAGGTTGTGTTATGTGGAATGCGTCATCTGTAGCACCATAACCTGCTAATTCTGCTAAAATATTGGCACCACGGTTTATTGCATGTGATTCTTTTTCTATCACTAGCATCCCAGAACCTTCACCTAAAACAAATCCATCTCTTGAAAGTTCAAATGGTCTGCTTGCTTCTTCAGGATTATCATTATTTTGTGAAAGAGCTTTCATATTAGCAAAACCTGCAATGGTAAGAGGTGTGATGCTTGCTTCTGTTCCACCAGTTATCATAACATCGGCATCACCAGATATTATCAGCCTCATCGCCATACCAATAGCATCTGTTGCTGAAGCACAAGCAGAAGTAACAGTTTGATTTGGCCCTCTGAATCCCCACCTAATTGATAAATGTCCTCCTGCTATATTCGAGATCATTTTGGGTACGAACTGAGGGGAGACTCTTCTTGCACCTTTATTTTCAATATTGGAGTGCTGTTCTTCTAGAGTTTGAATACCTCCTACACCTGTACCAATTGTCACCCCAACTCGATCAAGATCTAACTTTTCAGAATCTAACCCTGACATTAAAACAGCTTCATTTGTAGCAAAGAGAGCATATGTAGAAAAAGGGTCTAGCTTACGAAGTTCTTTGGGGTCTAATACCTTTTCTGGATTAAAACCTCTCAACTCTCCTGCTATTTTGACTCTATGATTAGATGAGTCAAAATAAGTAATAGGGGAGATACCACTTTTCCCATTTACAAGACTAGACCAATATTCATTTACATTGTTTCCATTTGGAGCTAATACTCCAAGGCCAGTAATTACAATCTTTTCACGATTCATATTATTTATTTGGTTTTTTCTATATAATCAACTGCTTTACCAACTGTGGTAATGTTTTCTGCGTCTTCATCTGGTATCTCAATACCAAATTCTTCTTCAAATTCCATTATTAGTTCAACAGTATCTAGTGAATCTGCACCAAGATCATTTACAAAATGAGCTTCTGACTTAATAGAATCTTCTTCAACACCTAGTTTGTCAATTATTACTTCTTTTACTTTATCAAATGTAGACATTTGTTCTCCTTGTTTTAATTGATTACCCTACCACCATCTACAGTGATAGTTTGTCCAGTTATGTAATTTGCTTCATCCGAAGCAAGAAAAAGTACCGTATATGCTATATCTTCAGGTTTTCCTGTTCTTGCTTGAGGAATTCTTTTAAGTAATTCATCCCTTGATTTTTCAGGTAAATTTTCAGTCATTTTAGTCTCAATCCATCCAGGCGCTATACAATTTACTGTAATTCCTCTAGTTGCTACCTCTTTTGCTATAGATTTACTCATTCCTATAAGACCTGACTTAGAGGCAGCGTAATTTGCTTGCCCAGCATTACCTGTTAAGCCAACTATTGAAGTGATATTTATAATTCTACCAGATTTTTTTTTCATCATTGGACGAATAGCAGCTTTCATACCATGGAAAGCTCCTTTTAAATTTGTTTGCAGTACAGTGTCCCATTGTTCTTCATTCATACGCATTAGAAGTGCATCTCTAGTGACACCTGCATTATTGATAAGAATATCTAAACTTTGAAATTCAGAGTAGATATTTGTGATAGCATCAGTGAAATCTTTCCCTTTACTTATATCACAGCTTATATAGGATGCTTTTAAACCATTATTACTGATTTTTTCAACTAATTTTTTAATTTTTTCTGTTGACCTTGCGATGCAAACAACATGTGCTCCAGCTTCAGATAATTTTTCAGCTACGACTTCTCCAATTCCTTGAGAAGCTCCAGTTATAACAGCTATTTTTCCTGATAAATTAAACATTTATATTTTCCAGTTCTTTAAAAGTTCCATAACAAATTGTTGATAATTTACGATTAATGCGTTTATTTAATCCCTTTAAAACAGTTCCAGGGCCAACCTCATAAAAACTAGTTATTCCCAAATCTTCGATATTTTTTATTGTTTTTGACCAAAGGACAGGTTTTTCTAATTGTTGGATAAGTGAGTTCTTAATATTTGTACTTTTAATTACGGGAGTGGCATTAATATTAGTATAAACAGGATAAGCAGCATCTAATATTGCACTTTTATTTATGACTTCTGATAATTTTTCTCTTGCAGGTTGCATTAGTGAAGAGTGAAAAGCACCGCTAACATTTAACCTGACACACATTCTCGCACCTCTCTCTTTAGCCATATTCATTGCCCACTCAACGGCTTTATCATGCCCAGAAATAACAACTTGTCCTGGAGAATTATAATTAGCAGGAACAACTTTTTCATGACCTCTATAATCATTACATATTTTAAATATAACTTCATCATCAAGTCCTACTATTGCAGCCATTGTTCCTTTTTCTTCTTTTCCTGCATCAGCCATACTCTGTGACCGAACTTTAACTAGTTCTAAACCAGTTTTAAAATCTAAAGATTTTGCAATAGTTAATGCTGAATATTCCCCTAAACTATGTCCTGCAACAGCATGAGGATTTAACCCTTTTTCTAATAATATTTCACCTAGAATAACTGAAACTATATAGATTGAAGGTTGAGTAAACTGAGTCTTTCTGAGCTCTTCATCAGGGCCATTAAAAATAATGTTTTTAATATCACATTTCATGATCTCATTTGCAATATTAAAATATTCATAACCTATTTTTGTATTTTCATATAAATCTTTACCCATACCTACTATCTGGGATGCTTGCCCTGGGAATAACCAAGCTGTTTCTGTCATCAATCCTCCCATCTTAAAAGGATACTTCCCCAAGTAAATCCAGCTCCAAAAGAAGATAATAGTACATAATCACCATTTTTTATTTTCCCATTATCAACAGCTTCACTCAAAGCAATTGGGATAGTTCCGGCTGTTGTATTACCATATTTATCAATATTTATCAGAACTTTCTCTTTACTTATACCACATTTTTCAGCTGCAGCATCAATTATTCTTTTATTAGCTTGGTGGGGAATAAATAAAGAAATATCATCACCAGTTAAATTATTTTTTGATAAAATTTTAGCTGATACATCAGCCATCCCTCTAACAGCATGTTTGAAAACTGTTTTACCATCTTGTTTTATAAAGTGTTCTCTATTTTCTACCGATTCAATTGATGCGGGTATTTTGCTACCTCCACCGGGAATTATAAGGTATTCTCCACCTGAACCATCCATATGTAATAATGAATCAACAATTCCATTATTCTTAGTTGGTTGAAGAATAACACCACCGCCACCATCTCCAAATATTACACAAGTATCCCTATCTTTAAAGTCCAATATAGAAGTCATTGTATCAACACCAATTACCATAACATTATTATATTTACCAGAATTAATTAATGCAGATCCTGTTTCTAAGCCATATATAAAACCTGAACAAGCCGCACTGAGATCAAAGCCCCACGCATTTTTTGCATTGATATTATTTTGTACAATTGCAGCTGTGGATGGTGTAAAATGATCTGGAGTTACAGTGCCCACTATTATAACGTCAATTTCAGTAGGAGAGAGCTGACTCTTTTCTAAAAGAGTTTTTGCTATCTTAGTCGACATATCGGAACTTGCTTCATTCTCGCCTACAACATGTCTTTGATTAATACCTGTGCGTGATCGTATCCAATCATCAGATGTGTCAACAATCTTCTCAAGGTCATGATTTGTCATAACGTTTTGAGGTACACTTCGAGCTGTCGCCACTATTTTCGCCTTGATTGCAGACATCAATTAAAGGATACTATAATTATTGTAAATGATTATGTTTGAATTATCTTAAGAAACTGATATAACTGGACGCCCACGATAATAACCGCAGTTAGGACATGCTCTATGTGGCATTTTAGGTTGACTACATTGTGGACAATCATTCGTTGAAATTGAAGCAGATTTGTAATGTGTTCTTCTTTTTCTACTTCTAGCTTTAGATTGTCGTTTTTTTGGCAGTGCCATTATTTCTCCTTAATACTATTTTATATTTATTTTTTTTAACTCATCCCATATTGTCTGCTGCTCTGGAATAGAGCAAGAGCAAATAGAATTATTTCTATTTTGACCACATAAGAAACAGAGACCTTTGCAATCAGTTACGCACAGAGGTTTCATTGGTTGTGCAAGTGCAATAATATCTGTAAAAACATCGGCTAAGTCTATGTACTCTTGATTTTCTAAAAAAGTGATTAATTCTTTTTCTTCAGCACCTTCAAATAGGTTTTTATAATGATGATGAGCAATGTTTACATCTATATTTAGGACATGGTTGAATGAATGATTGCTTAAACAACGAACGCATTCATAATAAGTTTTTGCATACAATTTTCCGGAAAGATTAAATGATTTATGCCTCTTTTTTGAGCTAATGTTACATTTAATTTTATCACTAGAAAAACTTATACCTTTATTAGGAAGAATTTCTTTATCAAATTCAAATTTTTGATTAGAAATGCCTGATTTTAAATCTTTAAGATGTAGCTTCATTTTAAGTTGTTAAATTTACTTCTAATGATTCTTATATCCAATATTCAAGGACTTTCAAACTTTTAGATTAATTAATATCCTAACCTAATCCTTATTTGCTTCTTCATTAGAAGAATTTGAACTCTCGGTTTTTTCTTCAATAATAAGATCTTCGAAATTCAGGTTTTCATCATCATCATCTTCTTCTTCTATTTCGTCTTGATCTCGTCTAGTTAGAATATTGTCGTCGTCTGATTTCATTTTAAATATAATGAATATCATAGATTGACCTACAGAATAAGTAGTTAAAATATATGAAAAAATAGAGAGGCCTATTAAAAAATAAAATGCAGATAGAATAATACCTGAAAAAGAATAAGTTGAGGCTATTAAGTAAATTTTTGACATATCAAAAATAGGAAACAGAAGGGATATACTTAATTTAAAATTCAAAAAGTTCTCTATATAGATATCCAAGTTATCAAGTAAATTAAAAATATGAGTTGGGTAGACTAGTGAGATTGCATCATTAGAAATTTCATGAAAATTATCACCCATTGCGAACGGGTTTCCAAAAATATATTTTATAAAACCAATTCCGCTTAAAAAAAACCAAGAAAATATTTTTCCACTTAAATATATAATTGGAAATAATATACAGTTGTATAAAAGTATACGCCATGGCTGAGACCATGTAACTGAGTATGATTGAAAAACAACACCCATAGCATCTTCTTCGTAAATAGAAGCTATAGATGGTGATAGGTTAAAAGAAGTAGACAAAACAAAAACTGAGTAAACGGTGAAAATAGAACCAAAAAAATATATTGGATAAGGAAGACAAACTAAAAATGGACCTATGAAGGGAATGGAGCCTAAAAGACCAAAAATAAAAGCGAAAAATATAAATAGTGAAATAATAATTAAAATTATAAAAGGAGGGAAAATAACTGACGTCCAGTTTTTCCTGACATACATCCAGGCATCCTGTGTTGAGAAAAATTCATTTCCTTTTAATTGTTTCAACGTGACTCTATTTACTGCAGCACTAGCAAGAAAAAGAGACAGGGACCAAATGATAATCCCAGCATAGAATAACATGCTAGGTAAGAAAGTTAATTCATCAATTTTTATTGACGGATAAAGACCATGTTGCGAAATCAAAGTTTTTAGATCGCCTCCAGAAAAAAGCATTGATAGATAGGTAAAAATCCAATATGTTATAAAACCAAAAAGATTCGCAGTTAAGAAAATCCATATTTTTTTTCCACTTAATGCTATCCGTGGAGAAAGAAATAAATCTTTATAATTAAAGTTTAAATTATAAGGCGTCATCAATTTGTACCTTTTTTATTTGTTATTGTTCTTTTCTAACAAAATCTACCCAAGTAGTCATTTCCAAATCTTCAGAAAGAGAATTTGCAGCAATTTTAGCTGAATTATAATTATCATAGCTACCAACTCTAACTCGAAAAAATGTTTCATTTGATTTGAATAAAACTTTCTGGATATAAGCATCATATCCTCTTTTTATAAGTTCATTTGAAAATGATTGAGCATCTTTTAGCATTTTCTTTGAAGTGATTTGGATTGTGAACCTATCTGTTCGTTCAGAAATATTTGATTTACGAAGTTTAGTTTTTGTTAAATCCGTATTCTTGGAAATTAAATCTACCTTTTTAACTACATCATCTTGTTCATTTACAAGTTCATCTGACTCTTTATCTATATCATCTTGTTCACTTACAAGTCCATCTGCTCCTTTGTCTATATCATCTTGTTCATTTACAAGTTCATCTGACTCTTTATCTATATCATCTTGTTTATTTACAAGTTCATCTTCCTCTTCATCTAACTCTTCATCTAACCAACTTTCATTATTAAGTGTATCGTTTAGATTTTTTTTATCCTTTTTCTCTGAAAAGTCAAGAATTGAAAAGTTGAATATTTGATTAGATATTTCGTCACCGTATTCAGAGATAATCACCTCGATAGAATAATCGCCGGGATAATCAGGAATAAAAGTCATTTTATTTCCATTATTCACTGATATGAGATCATTTGAATTCATTAACGAGCCATCTGGTTGATTGGATAAAGCCCAAAAATAATCAAGGTCATTTCCGTCGTCTGGTTTTTCAGCAGTAATCGTGATAGGCTCACTTACATAACCTTCAATACCATTACTTCCACATGAAATAAATAAAATAGAAAATAGAAATATTATATTTTTGGCCATTTTTCCTTTTGGTTAAGTATTAAGAATTTCACTCACTGTGAAGAAAAAGGCAATTTCTTTTTCAGCATTTTCATCACTATCAGATCCGTGTACGGCATTCTCCTGTACACTAGTTGCAAATTCTTTACGTATTGTATTATCTTCAGCTTCAGACGGGTTTGTTGCTCCAATGGTTTCTCTCCAAGCTTTTACAGCATTTTCTTTTTTTAAAGCTAATACCATGCAAGGACCCGAAGTCATAAAACTAGTGAGTTCATTAAAGAAAGGTCTTTCTTTATGCACAGAGTAAAAACCTTCAGCTTGGCTTAAACTCATTTTAAGTAGTTTAGCTGAAATAATCTCAAATCCATGTTCAATGATTTTATTATAAATTTTTCCAGTATCACCATTTTTCACAGCATCTGGTTTAATTATTGCAAACGTTCTATTATTCATAAATATTCCTTTAATTAGTTTTCATTATATTTTTCATTAAGCTACCAATATCTGCTACTGATTGTGCAACGGTAATTCCACACTCTTCTAAAATTCTCATTTTAGCTTCAGCGGTATCATCTCCCCCCGAAACGATTGCACCTGCATGTCCCATTCTTCTTCCAGGAGGAGCAGTTTGACCAGCAATAAAACCAACTATTGGTTTAGACATGTTGTTTTGTGCCCATTGAGCAGCTTCAATTTCCATTTGTCCACCAATTTCTCCTATAATAACAACGCCCTCTGTCTCTGTATCTTTTTCAAAAAGTGTTAGGCAGTCCTTCATTGTTGTACCTATTACAGGATCACCTCCAATACCAATTGCTGTTGTTTGTCCTAGACCAACATTTACTAATTGATCAATTGCTTCATAAGTAAGGGTTCCTGATTTTGAAATAACTCCTATATTACCTTTTTTACAAATAAAACCTGGCATAATCCCAAGTTTACATTCATCAATTGTAATGACTCCTGGGCAATTGGGCCCTATCAGAGTGGAGTTGTTCTTTTTAACTATTTCTTTAGCCTTGATCATATCTCGAACCGGTACTCCTTCAGTAATGCAAACAATTACATCTATTCCTGAAAGTGCAGACTCGATAATTGCATCAGCTGCAAAAGGAGGAGGTACAAAGATGATAGAGGTGTTAGCTTTTTTTTGTTCTACGGCTTCACTAACTAGGTTGAAAACTGGGATAGTATCATTTATTGTTTTAATACCCCCTTTTCCAGGAGTTACTCCAGCAACAATATTTGTTCCATATTCCACCATTTGTTGAGAATGGAACTGTCCCTCAGATCCAGTTATTCCTTGGACTACAACTCTAGAATTTTTGTTAATTAGGATAGACATATTTATTTAACTCCAGTGTTTGTAGCCACCGCTACAACTTTTTCTGCTGCATCATTCATCCCAATAGCTGGGATGATTGAAACGCCAGATTCTTTCAATATAACTTGTGCCTCTTTAGCATTTGTTCCTTCGAGGCGAACAACTACAGGGACTTCCAAACCTAGCTCTTTAACTGCTTGGACAACACCATTTGCAACGCGATCACAGCGCACAATCCCACCGAAAATATTTATTAGTACAGCTTTGACATTCTGATCAGCTAGAATGATTCTAAAACCATTTTTGACTGTTTCAGCATTTGCTGTTCCTCCAACATCAAGAAAATTTGCAGGTTCACCACCGGCTAGCTTGATTATATCCATAGTTGCCATTGCAAGTCCTGCTCCATTAACCATGCAACCAACATTACCATCAAGCTTGATGTAATTTAAATTAAAATTACTTGCTTCAACTTCATATGGATCCTCTTCACTTAAATCACGCATTTCTAAAATCTCACTCTGTCTAAATAATGAATTGCTATCAAAGTTGAATTTAGCATCGAGCGCAATAATATGGTCATCCTTGGTCTTTACAAGGGGATTTACTTCTAGCAGGGAAGCATCGGTTGAGACATAACAATTATACATCTTTAAAAATATACTAACAGCTTTTTTGAAAGCATCGCCTTTTAAATTAAGACCATACGCTAATTCGCTAGCTTGAAAACGTTTGATGCCAAGAAGTGGATCAATCCATATTTTAATAATTTTTTCAGGGGTTTCTTCTGCTACTTTTTCAATTTCCATACCACCTTCTGTTGATACCATAAAAACATCTTTTTCTTTATTTCTATCAAGCGTAATTGCAGCATAAAACTCTTGATCAATATCAGCACCTGACTCAATGTATAATCGCTGAACCTCTTTTCCTTCAGAACCAGTTTGAGGAGTAACGAGGTTCATTCCTAAAATTTCATTGGCTAATTTTTCTACTTCTTGTGATGTTCTTGCAAGTTTAACTCCACCACCTTTACCTCTACCACCAGCATGAATTTGAGCTTTTACAACGACAGGTGATGTATCTAATTTTTTAAATGCATTAGTAGATTCTTCAACACTGAAAGCGGGGATTCCTTTTGGTGTATTTACCCCATGTTTTTCTAAAAGAATTTTACCTTGGTATTCGTGAATTTTCATTGTTACTTCCTTATTTCTGTTCCAGCCTGACCATTTAAGGCATCTTCAATACAGGCAATAGATGTGATCATTACTTTCTCTCCACGATGTTTTAAAAAATGAAGAGCTGCTTTTATTTTAGGCCCAATACTTCCTTCTTGAAAATAATCTTCCTCGTAGAGCTTTTTTGCCTGATTTACAGTCATTGAAAATACAGGTTCTTGCTTTTTTGTTCCAAAGTTTTTATATACATTATCTACATCTGTAATAATCCATAATTCTTGTGCTCTTATAATGTGACCCATTTTTGCAGCTGTGTAATCTTTATCAATAACAGCATCTAAACCGCTTAGATAACCCTCTTTATTATTATACACAGGTATTCCTCCACCTCCTGAGGCAATGATAATAGTCTCTTTTTCAACAAGAGACCTTATAGATTTACCATGCATGATATATTCTGGCATTGGGGATGGGACCACACGTCGCCAAAGACCAGGTTCTTGTTCTTTCACTTTCCAATTAAAAAGTTTACTTAATTTAAGAGCTTCTTCTTTTAGATATCTTTTTCCTATAAACTTCTTTGGTTTTTGAATTTCTGGATCATTCTTATCAACTATCACTTGGGTTACCATAGTCACTACTTCTCTATCAATATTTAAATCGCGTAGTTTATTTTGAAGTGACTGTTGAATCATATATCCAATCGTACCTTGAGTTCCAGCAACACAAATACCAAGAGGTAAAGGGGGGACGTCTTTGTAAGTTAAGTCCATTCGAAGAAGTTCATTTCCTACTTGAGGTCCATTGCCATGGTTGATACAAAGATTATACCCGCGTTTAATGAAATGACTAATAGCATCAAGAGTTTTTCTTGTATTTTTAAATTGTTCCTGAACAGTACCTATTCTACTCTTTGGAGAAATACTATTCCCACCCATTGCAATCATTGCTGTAGGTTTCAATTAAACCTCATCTAAAAAAGGGTAGCGGTAGTCTTTGGGTGTGTTCAATGTTTCTTTAATTGTTCTTACTGAAACCCACCTTTGTAGGTTTAGTTCAGATCCAGCTTTATCATTTGTACCAGAAGCTCTACCACCTCCAAAAGGTTGTTGGCCTACAACAGCTCCTGTTGGTTTATCATTTATATAGAAATTACCAGCAGAGAATTTGAGTAAATCTTTTGCTTGGGCAATTGCTTTTTTATCTTCACCCATAACGCACCCGGTCAAAGCATATGGAGAGGTTTCGTCGACAATTTTTAGAGTTTCTATCCATTTATTTGGGTCATATAAGTATATGGTTAGAATAGGGCCAAAGATCTCTTCCTTCATTGTTTTAAAATCATGATTGTTTGTAATGATTGTTGTAGGTTCAATAAAGTAACCAATTTCATTATCATAATTACCACCAGAAATTATTTCAGCTTCGCTGGAATTTTTCGCGAATTCAATATATTTTGTAATTGAATTATATGCTTTTTTATCGATTACTGCATTCATAAAGTTTGAAAAGTCTCTAGGAGAACCTATTTTAACAGTTGCAAGTTCAGATAGATATATTTGTTTTAATTCTGACCATAAATTCTCTGGTATGTATGCCCGAGACATAGCTGAGCATTTTTGACCTTGGTATTCAAATGCACCTCTTATCATTGCGGTTGACAATTCTTTTATATTGGTAGAGCTATGAGCAATACAAAAGTCTTTACCTCCTGTCTCACCAACGATACGAGGGTAAGATTTATACTTTTCAATATTTGCACCAATTGTCTTCCAAATATGCTGAAAAGTTTTAGTTGATCCTGTGAAATGAACTCCTCCTAAATTTCTGTTTTTTAAAACAGAGTCTCCTACAACTGCACCGTCTCCAGGGATAAAATTTATAACTCCTTCAGGAAGCCCCGCCTCTTCTAAGAGTTTCATAATATAAAAACCAGAAAGAACAGAGCTAGATGCAGGTTTCCATAAAGAGACATTACCCATGATAACAGGAGCTGAAGGTAGGTTTCCAGCTATTGAGGTAAAATTAAATGGTGTAATTGCAAAAACAAAGCCTTCAAGTGGACGATACTCGAGATAGTTATTTACACCCTCTGGAGAAATTAGATCCTGTTTAGAATTTATATTTTCAGCAAATTCAGCATTAAAGTTGAAAAAGTCAATAAGCTCACAAGCCGCATCAATCTCAGCTTGATAAATATTTTTACTTTGATTTAGCATTGTTGCTGCATTTATGCGATCTCTCCAAGGACCTTTTAGGAGTTTTGCCGCATTTCTAAAAATCTTACATCTTTCTTCAACAGATGTTTGAGACCACTCAACCCAACTTTTTAGATTTGAAGAAATAGCAAGTCGCACTTCTTTTTCTTGAGCTTTATGATATTTTGCTAATACTTTACGATGGTTATGAGGCTGTATGCATTCACCAATTTCTTGGGTAAATACTTCTTTCCCACCAATAATTAAAGGAATTTCAATTATCGTTGATGCCATCCTATCATATTCTTTCTGAATATTAATTCTTTCAGTGGAGTTTGGTGCATATTCTAAAACAGGTTCATTGATTGCTTTCATAATTTTTTAATGTTAAGGTAAATGTTTAAAACATAAAATTGCTATGTGGAAAATTACAGGACAATAATTTACATGACAAGAAACAGACTAATCATTTTTTATTTATTTTCAATTTCTTCAGCTTGTTTTTTAAAATTATCAAGTTCAATCCTCATCTTACTCATATCTAACGCTGTTACAAGTTTTTGCCTTAGAGCTGATGCTCCATTAAAGCCTTTAATATAATTCGAAAAATGGCGTCTCATTAGATTTGTACCCGCTTGCTCTCCTCTACTTTTAACAAGTAGTTTAAAATGTCTATCGCTGGTTATTGCTATATCAACTAAGGATGGAGGAGGAGGAGGGGGCTGTCCTTTAAGAGTTGCCAGTGCTTCCTTAAAAAACCAAGGATTTCCATATGCACCTCGCCCAACCATTACAGCATCACATCCAGTGTGTTCGAACATCTCTAATACATCTCTAGAGTTCTGAACATCACCATTTCCAATAATAGGAATTTTACAAGAATTTTTAAGATCCCTAATATATTCCCAGTCCGCTTTTCCAGAATATCTTTGTTTTGTTGTTCTAGGATGAAGTGTGATTGCTTTTACTCCGAGCCTTTCTAAACGAGGTCCAACTTCTGGGATTATTATTTTTTCATGATCCCAGCCCATGCGCATTTTTACTGTTACTGGTACATTTGGAACAGATTCAACGACCGCTTGTGTAATATCATCCATTAAGCATAAATCTTTCAACGCTGCAGAACCTCCACCGCGCTTAGTCACCTTAGGGACTGGACAGCCATAGTTTATATCAAGAATATCTGGTTTAAATGCCTTACAAACATAAATTGCAGCCTTGCTCATTATTTCAGGATCACTACCAAAAATTTGTATACCTATAGGCCTCTCTATTTCTTCAAAATGAATTAAATTAAGTGTTTTAGTATTTTCTCGAATGATACCATCAGCTGATACAAATTCGGAGTATACAACACCTGCTCCCATTTCTTTACATAAAATTCTAAATGGATAATCCGTAACACCTGCCATTGGAGCAAGGAAAATTGGATTAGTTATTTCTATGTTACCAATATTCATACATTAAATTAATTTTTTTTGAGCTTTTTTAGAATAAAATATATTTGTTGTGTTAAAAATAAATTTGTTATGAATAGCAATTGTCTTAATTTCCCGGGCAATTTTTAAACAACAAAAGAAAATACGATTATGAGTAGAGTTTGTGATGTAACCGGGAAAAAACCAATGTTTGGGAATAATGTTAGTCATGCCCATAACAAAAGCAGAAGACGTTTTAATGTCAATTTGCAAAAGAAAAAGTTCTGGTTACCAGATGAAAAAAAATATATAACTCTTCGTTTATCAACAAGAGGCATGCGTTTAATTGATAAAAAAGGTATCACCGCAGTTGTGAAAGATTTAAGATCAAGAGGGATTAAAGTCTAGAATTATTTTTTAACCAAAAAAAAGCCTCGATTTTAATCGAGGCTTTTTTTTGGTTAGCTTTTACTTCATCACTCGAACTTAATCATGTTGTCTTCTTATGAAAGCAGGTATCTGTAGATCCTCTCCGTAAATAACTGGTGAATCAGAGGTGTCATCAAAAGTAATAACCGGCTTTTTTTCTTCTTGAGACTCTGGATTATCCCCTTCTGTTTTAACTTCTTTTGGTCTCTCATGTAATCTTTCATTCGGCGTATCTTGTAATTGTTTAGTGGGAGGTGTTTCTAAAACATTTGATTCAGCCATTTTATCATCTTTTTCAATTTGATTTAGAGTTTTTGGCATATTGAAACCAGTCGCAATCACAGTTACTCTAATTTCATCTTTTAAATTAGGATCAATAACCGCACCAAAAATAATATTAGCTGATGGGCCCGCTTCTTCAAATATAATTGATGTTGCTTCATTTGCCTCCATCAGAGTAAGGTCATTTCCGCCTGTAATGTTTACTAAAACACCTTGAGCTCCTTTTATAGTTGCATCATCCAGTAATGGACTTGATATAGCT
>Ga0206682_10000506_pt1 | contig 42577 bp, 42 predicted proteins | sample M240m12015metaG_FD_155444 | JGI IMG/M metagenome (GOLD analysis project Ga0206682, IMG submission 155444) | Ammonia-oxidizing marine archaeal communities from Monterey Bay, California, United States - M2 40m 12015 | ecosystem: Environmental > Aquatic > Marine > Intertidal zone | place: USA... | reverse complement strand
GCTACTAATGCTTTCAAGTCTGCTGTATTAGTATACCCTGGTATTGCCGCATTGTGTGTAACTTGTCCGGTGTCAGCATCGTAACCAAGTATGGTTGTCATTGTATCGTTTCTAATTGGTGTAATTATTGTGCTATTTGCTCCAAAGTTGTATACTTCTGCACCAGTTGCGTTTATTACAATCGAGTTTGCGGCTTGGTTTGAATAACCTGCTTTTTCACCAATTGCTATTGCATTTGCGCCTTGATTTGCTACACCTGATTCTTTACCAATTGCTATTGCATTTGCGCCTTGAGTAGTTTTACCTGCGTCTTTACCAATTGCTATAGCAGAGGTACTTTGTTGAATTGCGGCTGCGTCTTTACCAATTGCTATAGCGTCTGTACCTTGTCCTCCGAGGAAAAACATATCGCTCGTAGGTGTTTGACTTGCATTTGCGCTTAGTGTAAGTGTTGTGCCGCTATCTACAGAAACAACAGTTTGTGTTGTAAATCCAGTGCCACGAACTCGGAACCCTGGATATATTCCTGTTGTATCATCTATAACAAGTGCTGCACCGCCAGTTCCGCCACTTACATAACTAGGAACAATAAGGGCGCCCGGTGCTGCGCTATAGCCAACTGCAACAGCGCCTTGTTCTTGCCCAAAGGCGCCTGCGGCTGCACCAACTGCAACAGTGTCATGGCCTTGATATTCTGCACCCGCTGATTGACCAATTGCTGTTGCATCTTGACCTTGCTCATTTAAACCTGCATTATTACCAACTGCTACTGACATCATTGCTTGGTTGATACTTCCTGCACCAGTACCAACTGCTACAGTCCAGAGAGCCTGTCCTGTTTCACCTGCACTTGAACCAATTGCTACTGCGAGGTTTGCCTGATTAGTTTTACCTGCATTGCTACCAAGTGCTATACTTGACGCACTTGTTCTTAAACTTACTGCATCTACACTTGCTGTATCTACTGGGCCGACAATCTTATTGCTAACTCCATCTACTAGTAATGTACTATCATCACCAAACACACTACCTACAACATCTAATGTACTATTTCCATCCTCTAGTGCTTCAACACGAGGATATACTTCGTCAAAGTTATCATTAACTTTATCAAGGGCTGAACGTATGCTTTCACCGTCTCCGGTTAATTCGCCTGTTCCTAAATTTATCGTTTGTTTTGCCATCTATTACGCCCTTAATGATTTAGTCTTATACTGTTAACTGTGCCGTCAGTCCAATTACTAACGTATGTTCTTACCCAAACATAGTTTCCAGTAAAATTATAGTTTTTACTATTAGTAGTAGCACTAGTATATTCTACAGAAGTAATGCTTTGAGTTGCAACTAAACCAGTAGTGTCAACACTTTGTTCACCGGAGTCTAAAACTAAAGTAAACCAGTCAGCTTCTACTGGGTTAGTTGCAAGTGTTCCTTGCATAGCTACTTTCCCAATAAACCCTGTTAGGTCTACTTGTACTGTATGAAGGCCGTCACTACGTCCGTAGTACCCGTCCCCTTTGAATTTTTCACCTGTGACAGTCTCAGTGGTACCGCCTCCTGGGTGTGTATTTGCTGTTAAAATTGTTTCGCTATTGTTCTGCATATATTTATTTATCTAGATCTTGTGTACTAACAATTCTTTGTACACTCTGAAAATTGTGTCCTATCAACAAACTTATTAGTTGTAATATCTTTTCGTCCCTAACATAAAAGTATAATCCGCAAGCACCACCTTGTTCTACAGCTTCTAATGCTATACGTCCTATTTTTACTTTGTCTTTGTTGTTTAGTACCCAATTATAAAAACTATAGTCAATACTACGATGGTTAAACGTAACTCTATAATCAAACCCAGTGTCAGTGTCAACAAGTATAACATTCTTATCTAACTTAGATAAATTTTTAGGATTTGGTTGCCAGTATTCTTTAATTGTTAAGCGAGAAACTAAGTTTGTAATCACAGAATTACTATTAGTATACACATTCATAGTCGAATTTTCAATTCTAAGTTTGTATTCGTCCGGATCAAATGATGAAAATACATTTAGCATTGTTTTGGCATTACGAAAGTCATCGTAAGAAATAAACTTTTCTCTTATACCATACATAGTAAGTATTACATTGTTCTCATCAAGACTAGATTGCATACGATCTAAATTAATACGTGCATGATTTAGATTCTTATCTCTAAACAGATGAGAACAATGGTTCTTTATAACTAACTTATAAAGGTATTGATTATAAAACAGCGATTTTGTTTCATAATTCAACAAGAGCTTCCCCAACACACTCTAATTCTAAACTATTTGATTCTTCTGTTAGTGTAATATTAACAGTACCGCCTGTTTTAAGGTTGCCAAATAATAGTTCACGTGATAAGGGTCGTTTAATTTCATTATCAATAACACGAGCTAACGGTCTTGCACCCATCTTAGGATCAAATCCTTTTTCTACTAAGTAGTCAAGTGCTTCACTTGATATATCAATCTTAACACCTTTGTCTTTAACCATGTCTTTAAGTTCAACAAGGAACTTACCAACAATTTTAAGCATAACTTCTTTAGATAGTTTCTTAAAGATAATAGTAGCATCAAGTCTGTTACGGAACTCTGGAGCAAAGAACTTTTTAAGTGCTTTATCTTCGTATTCTAATTCAAACTCGTCGTTAAATCCAATTAAGTTTTTCTCTGCATCACTAGCACCAAGGTTAGTAGTAAGGATCAACACACAATTACGTGCATCTGCTTCTTTACTATTTGATCCAGTTACCTTACCATTGTCCATAAGTTGTAATAGGATTTGTGATACGTCTGGGTGTGCTTTTTCAATCTCATCTAGTAGTAATACACAGTTAGGATTCTCTTGTAGCCTTGTGATCAACTGTCCTGCGTCATCATCAAAGCCAACATATCCTGGAGGCGAACCAATTAGTTTAGCAATACTATGTTTTTCTTGATATTCACTCATATCAAAACGCACAAGGTTTACACCTAACTGTTCAGCAAGTGATTTTGCTGTTTCAGTTTTACCTGTACCAGTTGGTCCCATAAAGATGAAACTACCGATAGGCTTATCTTCTGCTTTAAGTCCTGCTTGTGCAACTAGTATCTTATCTACAATATTTTCAATTGCTTCGTCTTGTCCATAAACATCTTGCTTCATATTATTTTCAAGATGTGCAAGATTACTTGTTTCTTTTTCAGCAACATTTTCAACAGGCATATTAATCATTTTTGCAAGTTCAAATTGTATTTCTTCTTCAGTTACAAGTTTTTCTGTTTCTGGATCTTTTAAGTTAAAACGTGAACATGCTACATCAATTAAGTCAATTGCCTTATCGGGCAACTTCTTATCGTTCTGATACTTGACACTTAGTTTTACAGCCGCTTCAATTGCTTGTTCTGTAATAATAGTTTGATGATAGTCCTCATAGTACTTCTTAATACCACGTAAAATATCTTTTGCTACTTCTGATGTAGGCTCGTCAACAGTTACACGTTGGAATCTACGCATTAAGGCACGATCCTTTTCAAAGCTCTTACGGAACTCTTCCCATGTAGTTGATGCAACTACTTTTAAATTGCCTTTTGCCAATGCAGGCTTTAACATGTTTGCTAGATCGTTTGTCTTTTCTTGGCCGCCAGCACCTGCACCTTGCATCATGTGTGCTTCATCGATAAACATTACTGTTTTACCTTTTTTCTGAAGTCCTTTGAGTACTAGTTTTAAACGTTCTTCAAAGTCACCGCGATACTTACTACCTGCTAACATGCTACCAATGTCTAAGTTGTACACTTCGTACTCTTTTAAGAACTCTGGCACTTCATCATTAACAATTTTATATGCAAGACCTTCAGCAATTGCTGTTTTACCAACACCTGGGTCACCAACTAGTAGTACATTGTTCTTTGAACGTCTACCTAATGCTAGTGCAATTGAATCTAGTTCTTCACTTCGGCCTATAATTGGATCAATTCTATCCTTGTGTACTTCGTCGTTGAGATTAGTAGTAAATGAACGTAGTGCTTTAGCGGCCGCTCCACTCATTTCTTCATCTTCAAAATCTTCTTCTAGTTCATTGGACACATAGTCAGCAAACCTGTCTTTGCTAATGCCGCCTTTTTCAATCCAGTAAGTTGCAATAGATTTCTTTTCACTTAGGATACTAATAAACACATCACTTAGTTCAATGTTACTACGTCCGCTAAACAATACTTGTGTAAACGCTCTGTTTAACACACGTTCTACAGACTGTGTTTTCTTAGGCTTTTGTTTACCTTCGTTTGTTTTAATATCATCAAGTGCGGTCTTTAAATGATTCTCAAGATTGCTTTTTAAGAAAGCAGGGTCTGCACCATATCCTTTAATTACATTCTCAAAGTTTTCTTCGCATAACATTGCGAAAAGAATATGTTCAACTGTAACGTATTCGTGTTGAAGTTTGCGAGCATCATTGATTGCTTTTTCAAATACTAACTGTAATTCTTTGCTTGGTTCTACCATTTATAGTGTTTTCCTAATTTTAGTTTGTTTTTTCTTCGCCATATCTAGTTTTAGTCTTGATACCCGATTTGTAAATTCTATTCCTTGTAAGTGATCATATTCATGTAGAAAGCATCTTGCATCTAAATCATATAGTTCCATTATACACTCTTTTGCATCAATGTCAAGGAATTTTACAACTAATCCTTTAGGTCTTGTTACTTTTAAAAACAAGTCTGGATGACTAAGACAGCCTTCAGGCATTAATTCGGAATTAATACTTACTTTATCAATAGTAGGATTAATAACGGTAAGTGGACTATTATCTTCAAGTAGATGCGGTTTCATTACAAAGATCTGTGCATTAATACCAACTTGGTTTGCACTTAATCCTATGCCGCCTTCCTGTGTCATTAACGCAATCATATTCTCTGATACTTCTTTAGCATCAAGAGTGTTAAAGTCAAAAGGATCTACAACTTTTTGTAGCCATGTGTTTGGTGATTTAATCAGCTTCATCATTTTCTATCGTTTTCTTTATACTCTTTACGTATTGTAATACCGCTGAGTTTTTTATCTTTGGTATAATAGCACTTACAATTATATATGCATTGCCTCTAGTACCATTCTTTCTGTTTGGCAATCCATGTTGTGCGATATTAAACCTTCCATTTGTTTGTGTACCTGGTGGTATCTTTAAGTTCAGTTGTCTTCCGTCTATTGTATCTACTATTATACTAGTTCCTACAATTAAGTCAAGTGCATTTATTTTATATTCTCTGTAAAGATGAATACCTTCACGCATCCAGTTTACATCATTTAATATTTGTATCTTAACATGCAAATCACCTCGTTGCATTTGTAGTATATCATCACCTAACCCACTGTATCTTATAATATCACCATCTTTCATTCCTGGTGGTATTTCGATATCAACTGTTTCTTTCTTTCCGCTTCGTAATGCATAACTAGCAATTAAATTTTTACCGTTTAGAACATCTTCTAAAGTTATTTTTGCTGCAATAGTAATGTCTTTATTACGTTTTGGAGGATTTTGAAAAGGATTTCCTTGTGCGCCGTTTCTAAACATATTACCAAATATATCTTGAATGTCTACATTAACATTATCATAACCAAAGCCAGGTCGTTGTTGATTCCACTGTGGCTGTGGGTTATCATATTGTTGACGCTTTTGTGGATCGCTTAGTACTTCGTATGCTTCTTTGATTCTGATAAATTCTTTATGATCACCGCCCTTATCAGGATGATGCTTTGCCGCAAGTCTTCTAAATGCGGTTTTTATTTCTTTCTCAGAAGCTGATTTATGTAAGCCTAGTGATGTATAGTGGTCCATACTAGTACTTATTTGTTAGAGTACTACTTCTTGCTAGTTCCGGTGTATAAGCCAAACCATGCTGCACCAGCACCAACCACAATACTAATTAAACCTGATTGTTCCATTGTAGGAGCTGCTAAGTCCATATACCAAATTACACATTTGTATAGTAATACAATGTAAACTGTTAAGAATAATCTTGGAAATATTCTCCAAGCATCTACAGCTTTGGCCATGTCAATAAGACGTTGGTATCTATTCTTAGAACTATCTACTGTAGTTGTATCTACTTCAAGTTCAATGTTTACTTTTTTAGTTTGAGTGTCGCTCATTTCTTTTTCTTTCCCTCTAATTTAACAAGACGTGCTTCTAGCTCATCTATCTTTTTTGTTACGTGTGGATATTTTTTACGCCAAGCATCTGGATCATTTTGTAACCATGTCCAGCCCCAACGTACAGCTAGGTACTCTAAGATAGAATCAAATTTTGTTACAGCCCATGTTGCCATTCTTGTATCTTTAAACCAAAACAAAAACCCTGCACCAAACAACGATCCTGCTAGTGCTGTATAAATCCATAAGCGATCACTCGCCATTTGTTCAATCATTTCCCACATAATATACCCTCTAGTTTAATTACTAGTATTTATGCTATTATATGAACAAACTGGCTAGTAAAAGTAATGCCGTAATGGTACCTAAGAATACTGTTAGTACTCCAAAAGCGAATAAAACTATGTTGAACGGTGTAACAGGAATGTCTTCAATACGTCCTACACCAATTACTGTTTTAAGTACAGCTCTAAAGAACCCAATCATTAATAGCCATTACGCCAAACATGAATGCCATTGCCATTACCTGTATTGTTGTAGGTATTACAACAAACATAACTAGCGGATTATAGTCCATTTTCATCCAGTAGTCTTCTTCGTGCCATTGTTTTACTTGTTCGGGTGTTGCGTTACTGTAGTCCTTCATTTTAATAGTACCTGCTTGATGCCATCATTATAAAGAACGGTAATGCGATAGGAAATGTTACTAAGAACAATCCTTCTACAAGGTCGCAAAATCTGCATACCCTTTCGTCTTCTTTCAATTTTAAAATCATCTGTGTCATTGTGTGTTTTCCATCTATATGTGTGTGTTTACTCCCAACAAAGATAACATAAAAACAGCCGCAAGTCCGCTTACTTCGAGTGCGTCTCGAAAAGATTCTATGTTAATTTTTGGAGGTTTCATTCTTTAAAAAAATATTATAACTTACAAACCTTTGTAAGTCAACCATATTTATCTAAATGACAAAAAAACGTGTTACTTTCGGTAACGTGGGTATCTCTTTTGAAATTTGTTTGCTTTGCGTTGCCACGAACGTTCTAACAAACGGCCTAGTAGATCACTAAGCCAATTGATCATACTATGTAATCCTGCCGTGACTTTTTAGCTGTACGAACTTTACCGCTGATTGGACTAGTGAAAGGTACTTCTGCAAGTCCTTTAGTTCCACCTGCTTTGCTATATAATAAATCAAACAAGCAATATGTTAATGCGACAAAACTAGTTAAGGCTATGAACAAGATAAATGTAATGCTAAGTATCTCTAACATGTGTGACCTCTACGAACAAGTTCTCTTTTTACTTTAACTTTTATTTTAGGTATTGCATTACTATTTTCTAAGTAGTCTAATAGTTCTTGCTTTGGTGTAGATTTTAAATAAAAGTGTTCTACTTTGTTTCTTCCAGTATTCTTGTCTCTTACTGTGTGTGATGGTTTAAATTTTGCTGGCACTATTCAGGCCCTCCGTTATGTTTACGTTTTGATTTTTTTTCGTCCCAATCTTTTAAGGCTTGTTTAATACTGTCTTCTGCTAATACACTACAATGTAACTTAATAGGTGGTAATTCTAGTGCTTCGGCTATGTCTTTATCTTTTATTTCTAATGCTTCAGACATTGTAAGACCAGTAAGCATTTCAACAAACATTGTTGAACTTGCTATAGCACTGCCACAGCCGTATGTTTTAAACTTCACATCTAGTATAGTATCAGTGTCAGGATCTACTTTAAGATCAAGTTTCATGACATCGCCACACGCCGGTGCTCCTGTCATTCCTGTTGCTATATTAGGATCTTTTGGATCAAAGCGACCAACGCCATGCTTTGCTGGATTGTTTAGAACGTCTTCGAAACGATCTACTACTTTTTGTGAATATGCCATAAGTTTTTAGTTATTATTTTAATAGTATAACAAAACTATTCTTGTTTGTCAACCTCTTGAGTTTCACTTTCGTAATACTCTTTGTAAGCATCTATAATTTTATTTTGTTTAATCATATATGCACGTATTTGTGCATAGTTTTTTCTAAAGTTTTCGTAGTCTTCATCTGTTAAACCTATTATAACAGGATCAATGTTTTTGCTTTCTAAGTCTGTAAATACTTCTTCAGCATTTTCTCTGTTTATTATAATCCAACGAACTTGTTCTAGTTCTGCAGGTGCAGGTAATGGAAGGTTAAGAGGTCGTCGTTCTACTTCAGTCTTAAAAACTTCTAATGGCTGTATTGTGCTGCAACTAGTAAGTAACGTAGTTAGGATTAGCAAGCTCAGGACAAACAGTATTGATCTTTGACTTCTTTGTAGCATTTATTTCCTCTTCGGTTAACTCAGCACCTTGTATAATTTCAAAACAACGTCTTTCGTTAACTTCATCTTTATTTAATATTCTTTCTATTGACTTTGGTCTTGATGTTGACAACGCACCAATGTCTCTTCTTTCGCCGGACGCATTTAGTTTGTTAAATTTTTCATTTAAGTTTCTATTTGCTGTCTCTAACATTCTATTTGTGTCTTCGAGGTTATTACGTATTTGTATAATATCCTCAAAGTCTGATGCCTGTTGTGCTATTACGGCTTTTTGTTCTCCAACAGCATCTTCTAATTTAATAATATTGCCTTTGGCGGTATCTAAGTCTTTTTGTAATGCTTTAACATACAAAAAGCCACCACCAGCCGCACTTATTATTACTAGTATTAATGCTATTTTAAGAGAATTAAACATTCACATGTTTTCCTACTACACTTATTAACTCACCAACAGTTCCTATGTCAAATGTCTCTTCTTCAGGAATGTTAATGTCTAGTTTATTGCTGATTTGTACAACAACATCAACTATATCTATCTCATCTCCGTCTAAATGGTCTAGAAAGTGAGTGTTAGGAGTGAACTCTTTGTCATCTCCAAAATGTCCTTTTAGTACTTCCATAATATCATCTACATACATAATTTATTATCCTAATAGTTCTCCGAGTGTTGCAGGACCAGCAATACCATCTGCTGTTAATCCTTTACTTGCTTGCCACTCTTTTAATTTACGCTCAGTGCCAGGACCAAATATCCCGTCTGCGCCTATACCTAATGCTTCCTGCATTAATTTAACACCTTCGCCACGACAACCTTTGCGTAGTACACCAATGTCATCTACATCAAAGTCATCATCGCCGGCATCTTCTGCTAGTGTTACTGGGCTACCTAGTATTTCCATTGCTTTAGTATAACGTAATTGACGATCTGCAAGACCAATGTTACCACCATTAATCTTTTTAGTCATCTTAGTGACGTTATCTGTATCAGCAATTGAATTTAATTTGTTTGCGTCCCAGAACCAGCATGCTGACTCTACAGCACCTTTTGGTGTAGCAACATATTCTGCTGCTTCTTCTGCTGTAATGTCAATACTTGCACCAAAACGTGTATAGTTTTCACGTCCTGTTAATTGCTTTAAGCCACGGCCTCTAAATAACCAACCGTCACCTTCATTTACGTTGCCCATTTTGTACTTACGGAATTCATCTTGGTATACATAGTTTGCAATTTTTTCTGGATTGCGAGCATACTCAGCTGCATTACGTCTTGTGTGACCTGCTGGATGAACACCAGTACCAAAGTACCTGCCAAATACAGCATTCAGTGATTTTTCACTATAGTTTAAGTTTTCTTGTAAACTTCTAAAGTTGTTTGATTCGTGAGCACATTGACTAAGGAAGTGTGCTACTCGCCTCTTTGTGTTTATTTCATATTTAGGCATAACAGCAACTAATGCGGCATACCAATCGTCAACGTCTTTATTACCCGGAATAATCTTTCCGAGTTGTTCTTTAGTGAATTCAAAATCCATAGTATCTTTCCTGTTTTTGTGTGCTACGTTGTATTAACTTTGTAGTCTCTCTACAACTAGTGTAGATCCGTTGTTATCAAGTGAAAACTTATTACCAAATTTAGTAATGTTGTAATCGCCGAGATACTTACTTAAAAAAATGACCTCTGCGAAGTCATTAGTGTTGACACGTTCAGTGATGTTTTGGATTGTTTCAAGTGTATCGCCAAAGTCGATAACTTTAAATTGTACAGGGTCTGCATAAATCTTTCTGACCGTTAATACATCACCGGTCATATATGTCTCTTCTAAATAACTTTTGTTAAAAAAGTCTTTGTAGTTGTTTAGACTGTTTTCTGAAATTGCAATATCATAAGTATCACTGTCTAATGGTATTTCTTCTGATAATGCATCTTGTGTTAAATCTTTAGATTTAAAGTCTTTGTAGTATCTATATTTTAGAGCTTCACAGTCAGCAAGTTTACATACACCGTCTGCAATTTCTAACACTTGTTCTGGTACATGCTTGTTACGTTCAATTTCAACAAACACTTTGTATGTTCCGTCACTTTGTTCGCCTGCTGTAGCATCAGCATCAAGTATAAAATCGTATCCTTTTTCTAAAAAGTTTTCTAAGTCTTTGGCGGCTTCTTTTTCCTTTACACTAAATGCTAGTGTAACGATATCTTTATCATCGCCCATTTTACTTTTGAAACTATCAATTTCAAAAATGTCATAGACCATGTTTTTTAAGTCAGATGCTCGTAATCCCATTATTCTAACTCTCCAGCTACGTCAGTTTGTGCTTCCATGTCAGCTTCTTGCGGTTCTTGTTGTGCTTGTGTTTCAGCAGCATTTGCAGGTTGAGTAATAGTTTCTTTATACCCACCATATATGTCTGCTAATAAGCTCTTAGGCATTTCAATATTTACGACCCAAACAGGCTTTCTATCTAGTTTACCTTTTTTAGTGCCTGGACGCATATCTTCTTGCTTTTTAATTTTACGGGGAACAATAAGATCATCTTTTTTATAAGACACTTTGCAATCATAATCTACTAGACGCTTGCCTCCCATTGGGTCTGGCATGTTGTCTCTGTCCCACATAAAGGAACAAGTAACTAAATGTCTTCCTATATCAGGACCTTGGAGTAATTCTCCATCTTCCCAATTCTTATACACATACAAATCAAGTTCATCTAGCACTCTTTCAAAGTCTTTTAGGACTTGGAATGCTGTATCACTATTATATATGTTTTCTACATTTTTTATTATATCAAGTGTGTCTTGCATTTTATAGTTCTCCGCTATACTTATTTATCAGACTTGAATTCATAACAGACAGTTTTTCTCTTTGCACCAAATGGTAAATACTTTTGTAGAACATACTTTCTACACCACAATTCCATAGGAGGAAACTTAATGGGAGCAAAGAGGAAACAGCGTAATAACGCAAATCCAAACTTTCAAAATGTCGTAGACATTAACATTCACAAAAAACCACAAAAACAAGTACAAATATTACCCAGAAATAGAAATCAAGAAGCATACGTGTTGAAACTGATGGATCCTACAAAAGACATAGTCTTTGGCGTTGGTCCAGCAGGAACAGGCAAAACTCTTTTGGCTGTGCAAGTTGCTGTAAAACTATTTAAAGATGGTGTAATAGATAAAATCATCGTTACGAGACCAGCGGTTTCGGCAGACGAAGATTTAGGTTTTTTACCTGGTACATTAGAACAAAAAATGGCACCATGGACAAGGCCTATATTTGACGTATTACGAGACTACTTTAGTGCTAAAGAAATCGAAGGAATGATCGAAGAACAGATCATAGAAATCGCTCCATTAGCATTTATGAGAGGCCGTACATTTAAAAGGAGTTTTATATTAGCTGACGAAATGCAGAATACTACCCATAATCAAATGAAAATGTTACTTACACGTTTAGGCGAAGGCTCAATGATGGCTGTTACAGGCGACTTAGCACAAGCAGACAGGCTAAAGGACAATGGTTTATTAAATTTTATGAAACTGTTGCAATCGAGTAACGTATCTTATTTGGACATAGTCCAGTTCGAACAGGGAGACATTGAACGACATAAGGCTGTTAAGGAAGTCCTCCAAATATATGGAGACGAATAACCTTTAACGAATAAGGGGAGCATTATGCTCCCTTTATTTGTATTAGTAAGTATTCATTCTTAGTAAAGATACATTCCCAACTATGCCCTTTTATAGGGGGTCTTCCATTGTTGTCATAGAATGTATGTCTAATATAATAGTTAGACAACCATATACGTTTGCCACTATTAGATATAGTGGGCGACCACGCAAATTTCTTTACATATTTAAACTGGTCGGACAGAACTTTACCGTAGTAACTGTGCCCTAGCACAAGTCCTCGGCTAACGGAAATATCTCAGCAATAACTTTTGCACATGCTTTCGCAACATCCATATGTTCTTTTTGTGTGCCATTTCCACCACGTAACTCAATGTAGTGTATCCAACTACGCAATGTACCATTCATATATAAACGTGTTTTAGTAAGACCTTCGGGTAATACTTTACGTGCTACTTCTTTAGCAATACCGTTTGCAATAGCCCAGTCGTATGCCTTACCTGCTGTATAACATACGTCCTGTTGAAGCTCTTCCCACTTAACAATTAGTTCAGCCATACCATCTTCACTGATATCAATGTCAATAGAGTTCTGTCTGTTCTTTGTGTCTTGTAAACGTGCTTCACTAGTAACAAATACTTCGCCCATTTCACCTGGCTCTGCATAGCGTTGACTAAACTCTTGGAATGCAAAACTTCTATGACGCACAATTTGATGTGCAATGTCTCTTGTAGTTTCAATTTCAATAACAGCGTTAACCATCTCAAGTGGTGACCAATGTGCATGTTTAATCAAATACTTGATCAAGCGTTCGCTTGTTTCTGTATTAATCTGTGCGGCAGGATTTGATACCTTTGCACAAAATGCAATTAGTTCTTGTAGGTCTGTTAAACCTTCTGCTTCGAATTCAGGTGCTGCTTTGCTGTAACTTACTAGTTTAGCCATTGTTAGATAGGTCCTCTCCATTGCGGCCACGGTCTCTATTGCCGTCACCATTAAGCTCTGTTAAATCTTGCTGTTTTACTTTTTGATCTTTGTTGCCAAAGATTTTGTCGTAGTTGTCTCGATACTTTTCTGTAGGAGTCTTACTTCTTAGTTCATCTCCAGTTATATCATTACGGGTCGTCATGTTATGTCCTTAATTGGTATAATACCAAATTTTTCGTACTTGTTAGGATATCCATCCCATTCTTTTGAATCGTCTAGCGGTTCAATTTTATCAATGATGTTTACGTTCCAGTCAGATACCCGCCGATTGATCTCGTCCCACTTCTCCCGTGTTTCAGGTTGTAGTTCGTGATCTGCTACAATAGCATCTACAGGACATTCCGGAACACATACACCACAGTCAATACATTCATCAGGATTGATTGCAAGAAAGTTGTCTGCTTCGTAAAAACAATCTACTGGACATACTTCAACACAATCAGTGTGTTTGCATTTAATGCAATTATCTGTTACAAGATAAGTCATATACTACATCATTGAATAAATTAATACTAATACAAACAGTGTTGTTGCTATATAGCCTACATTTACCATTTGTTTTGATTTCTTTTTGCCTGCAATTAGGCCTAATGCTTTTAAATCTTTTTTCATAATCTCGCTAGTCTTATAAGCGTTGCCGCTAAGTTAATTTCTGGATCGACCACTAGTGTGTGATCTACCAACCCCTGCTTAATAGTTAGCACAGCTTGATCCTGTTGCTCTTCTGATCCGAACAGCTCAATGTTGTCATACAGCCAACGATATATTTCTTCCATCTCTTCAGGACGTACAGCACCACAAAGTAATTTACGTGCTTCTTGAATTTTGCCTGCCTTAAACAATTCAACCATGTCAAGTTTCCAATCAGCTTCGCCTGTATCGCCTTCATTAGGCTTCAGCAAACTGTTGTCCTGTACATTCATCTGTACAGTATTAATACATTTACGCAAGTCTGGATATGTTGCTTTTACGTAGGTATCGAGCGTATCCAAATCAGGAGTAACACCTTCGGTAATAAGTATTTCAGCGACTCTAGCTGTAAACTCAGTTTGGTCAATTTTAGCAATGTGGAAACCTTGACACCTACTATGCAAAGCGGGAATAACACGATTTGGATAGTTACAAGTAAGAATGAAACGAGAAGTAGTATGATACTCTTCCATAACACCACGCAACGCCGCTTGAGCGTTTGGGCTAAGATAGTCTGCCTCATCTAGTAACACAACCTTAAAGTCCCCAAATGGGATCATTTGTACAAAGTTTACAATTTTATCACGCACATCATCTACTGAGTTTGTTCGCGATGCGTTTATTTCAAGAATATCTAAATCTTGTATTTCTAATTCATTAAACAATAATTTTGCAAGTGTTGTTTTACCAATACCTGCATTACCACTAAACAGCAAATGCGGAATAGTTTTTTCTTTTATCCAAGTATTTACTTGATTACGTTGTGCTTCATCTCTAAACACATACCCATTAACTGTTTTAGGACGATACTTTTCAACCCATAGTTCCTTCACTGTTGCCCCTCCTCTTTCTTTGTTGGCTTTCTACCATAGAAGCCACCTTTAAATACAATATTTTCAGTACGTGCACCTGACGGTAGTACTGTAATCTTGCCACCTTTTTCTAGATACTCTTGTAATTCTTTTTCTGTCATACCGCCGGACTTATTCTGCTGACCCATCATCTTAGTACTCCTAACTCTTTGTATGCTAATTGAACACCTCTTGCCTGAAAATATGCGTCAGCAAGGGCGTTGTGTAAATTTTCTTGTCCAAGTACTTTACGTGGATCTGTTTTGCAACAAGTAAACAGTGTACGACTGTCTTTAATTTGCCAAAATTGCCATGGAATAGGCTTTCCAATCATTCTATACATATCTTCAAGTATAGTTATGTCGAATCCATATCCTTGACCCCAAATTGTGTCTACACCAACACTCCATTTAGTAAGTTGACGTAAAGCATCTTCAACACTGATAGCACCTGTTTGATCAAATGCTTCTTCCATTGCTTTTGGATCTTGTTTGCTCCACCACTCAATAGTGCTGTCGCTTGTAGTACGTCCTAAACGATCTTGATCATCTACACAAATCTTAAAATATAGCTCTGAGTGAGGTTCACTTGAATCTAAAGGGTTAAATTTAATAGCACCTAAACTTAGTACTGTACAACTAGGCTTTGTGTCTAGTGTTTCTAAATCGATCATACCATGAGTAGCCATTTAAGATCTCCTGTTTTCTTGTCCGATGCCGGAAATAATTAATAGTATGTACAGAATGGGCCAACCCCAACCTGTTAAATACCCTGTTAGATGCAAAGTCATTAGAACTACACCGGTTACACCAGTAGTACCAACACCTGAGCTTTGATTAGGAATACGCATATTTTGTCCTTGTATACATTATAGCTTATATTATAACGTATACAAGGACATATGTCAAGTATTATTTTAAATAAAGTTTGAAAGTTTTGGGGCTTGCCAACCTTCTGGTTTTAGCACTTTCCCGTCTTCTCGTTTGATAACTTTGCCTGTAGTTGGATCAATTTTAGCAAAGTTTGTGTCCATTACTTCTTCCCAAGCAGCTTGGCCTTTAAAGCCTCCTGCTCGAACGGCGCCTATTGTAACAACTAAGATGTCAATTAGTGCATCTAACTGTTCAATCCTGTCGTTCTCTGTAATGGCTTCTTCTAGTTCGCCTACTTCTTCTCGAATTAAATCAAGATACATATTGTAGTTTGCTTCACTTGGCTCTTGATCGCAAGCCGTTGCGAATTTATTGATGTCTTCAAATACGTCTGTCATGTCGCCTCTTATGCGTTAGGGTTAATAAAAGATCCTGGGTCAATAGTTGCAATATCACCATCACCGTGTTCTGCACCTATACGTAGATCTTTTGGTTTATCATTAGAATACGCTAATATTCCAGTTTCGTCTACCATGTGGAATGTTATTTCGCCATCATGTTCAGTATCAACTTTTAGACCACGTGTCCAACGACCGTGTTCAATTAGTATCCACTCTCCTACTTTATAGTCATCTATATTTTTAGGACCTTTGGAGTATACTTTACCCCAACGTGGATAGATACCTCTTTCTTTGCCGTCATCACCGGCAATAATTAAACCACTTTCAGTTACTTGTTCACCAAACTCTACGTCAGTTACAAGTACACGTTTACCAATAGCACGTGGTGTGCCTTTGATCGCATTTATGTTCTTAACCATTAGTCACCTTTTTGTACAAAGTTGCCGTCTTCGTCTTCTACCCAACCATCATCCATGTCGTCGAACTCTTTTAACTCAGCTTCAGATGCTTTTGCTTCTTCAACTTTCTGTTGAGCTCTTGTAGTTGTTTTTGACTTTACAGCCTTTTGTGCTACAGGTGCTTCTTCAGTAACAACGTCACTTACAGATACAGCTGGTTCTTCAGCTACTGGCATAGATCCTTTATAGTAATCTTTAATTACTTGCTCACGTTTACGAACAATTTTACCGCCTGCTCCTAGTTCATCACCACGTGCGTTTACACGAGCGTTGCCTACAGCTGGAGTTAATTCGTTCTTCTTACGTAAGAGATCCATGTCAACTTGTTTGCCTTGCATTGTTGTATAGGTCTTTTGACCTTTTTGTCTCATTGCCATAATACTTCTCCTATTATATACGTATTTATCTAAGGAACTCACGCCAATCCAGGTCAAACTGGATTGAATTTATTTTGTGTACACCAATTAAGTATAACACATAACTTGCTACAGAGCTACCTCTACCTACACCCCAAACAATATCATTCTCACGCATAAAGTCTACAAGATAAATCATGTAACGCAATAAGTTATGCATATCGCGTTCTTTAAAAGCATCTAATTCTTCCCATATACGATCTTGTACATGTTGTGGGCAAGGTGTTTCTGCTTTGCCTAGTACATATTCATATACATTAATGTCTTTGTATTCGTCAGGCATAAACCATTCACTTTGACATACACCGTCAAAAGTCTTTTGATCTACATCTAGTGGAATATATTTTTGTAGTTTGTTAATACCCTGTTCTTCACATACAGCATTAAACTGATTCACATCATCTGATTCGTCGCAGAGGACTACATGGCATTTATCTACATCGCCACTATAAATCATGTCTATAAGATCTCGATTAGAGAATCGTGGAATACCTAGTTTGTCTGTTTTCATAAGCATACAGTTATTTTAACTGATATTGATTAAATTGTCAAGTCCATTTTCACTATCTCCAGCACTTTTTTGCATTGCTTTTGATCTACGTACATGCATTTCTTCTGCGTACATACTCATAATGACTTGAATTTGCGCCTGGACTGACGGATTGTTGGTTTGGTGTAGTTTGCGTTTTAAATCAAACAGTTTGTCTTCTACTTCTGCATCTTTTAATAAAGAAAAGTCGTCAACTAACGGGTTGAACATTAGCTAAAAGTTCCTACAATTTTAGCATAGATGTTTGATCCGCCATCGTGTGTCCAAAATTCGTATATTTCTTTGCTGTTTGTTACAGTTGCTACAACACTAGTTGCTGATGTTGATGCCCAAGAGTCACTACTAATCTTTTTAAACTGTGCTGTGTTTTCACCATTAAATGTAATAGCTCTACCAGTACCGCTATCACTTTCTATTTCAACAACCATTCTAGCATATCCTGCATCTGGCCAATCAGCAAGAGTAAGCGTTAGGTCACCTGTTACTACACCTGTTTGGTATACACCGTTTAAGTAACTTATGTTCTGTAGTGTGTTAATTGTACCGTTTGCAGATACAGCTTCTGCGCAATCTTTTAGTAACGCATTAGTAATTTCATTACCGCCAAAATCGTTATCAAGTTCAGCTTGACTTGTAAGTTTGTTTTTTAGTATTGCATTGGTTTGCAACTCTGTAATTTCTGCTTTCGCTGCTACAAAGTTTGATTTAATTATGTTAAAGTTGTCTCTAAACCCTTGACTATCATTGTCGACGCCTGCGACTGGATATGTATCATCAATTGTTGTATCTACTATATTACTGGCCATTGTTTTCTCCTGGTATATTATTTATCTAGTATTATACATTAAAAATATAATTTGGAAAGACTATATATCTTTCATCTTGTATTCCTGATGCACTATCTACTATATATCTATCTACATCAAAGTTTATTGTTTTAAAATCAAAGTCTCCGTTGAGTAGTGCATTTTTTACATTTATTTGAATCTTTTTAGACTCTCCTTCTTTACAGTATGCTAACGGAATTGCTGTTACGTAATCAATTTCACTTATATTTCCATCTTGTCCTGTACGCATCCAAAGCGGTAAGTACTCTCTTTGACTTTTTCCAATGCTTTCTAACTGTTGCCTCATATTAGTTGTGTTACTAATATACATGTGTAGTTCATTTGCATTATTAATAGTTACAGCATTACTATCTGACTTTACTGTATTCTGATTTGAACTTCTAAATCTTGCTCTTATAGGTTCACTGTCGCTTATATCAACATCTATGTTAACTTCTGACCCATCACGTAGGAATACATCTATATCTGCGTTATCAATATTTTGTATTGCTTCGCCTTGGCGTGTTCCTACTGTAAATCCTTGACCTTGATCAAGTGTTACTTCTATATCTCTAAAACGTCCGTCAACAGTAGTAATATCAAAACCTGCATCTTGTGCTGTATCATCGTCCATTACTTCTAGTGCTACACTGTCTGCTGTAAGATTAGGTTGAGGTATATTTGAAAATTTATCTGCAACTTTGCCCTTTTTACTATCACGTGGGTCAATAACTTCTAAGTATACTATTTCGTACACAATATCATTGCTTCCAGGATCTTTAGCAACGGCTGTTTTTACATCACCTATTTTGTAATTTCTACGCTTGTGATTTTTTGCTGTAGCTGCTACATACTCATCAATATTTTTAGTTTCAATACCAGCATATGCTAACATATTAACTTTAGTTTGTATTCCAAAGTTAGGATCGCTTGCTCTATATATTGATGTAGTTGGGAATATATCCGGGTTACTTACAAATCGTTTGAATTCTTTTCTTATATTAGGTTCAAGCATAGGTCTGATATACAAGTTACTGTATAATGTATCGTCTTGATCAATTACATCAATTGTAAAGTCTCTTTCAATTGCACTATAACCAAATCTATCTTCAGCTTTAATTTTAACAGTATATGATCTATCTATTGATGTTGTACCGCCATCTAAACTAAAGTCAGCATTGTCAATAGTAGTTAAACCTAATTTTTCTAATGTGCCAAACTGTGTAACTTTACCAATTATTTCGCCTGTGTAAGCTAATCTAAGCCCGTTTGGCAAGCGTCCTGACACAATAGTATATATTAGTCTAGTATCAGGAACATTAGTTTGTGCTGTTACACGCTTTGTACTATTGAAGTTTGCTGTAATGCTTCCTAAGTCTGCAGGTGTAATCCATGCAATCTCGCTGTCTACTTCTCCTAATATTCTTATTGAAAACGTCTTAGGCTTACTAGGATTATTCACATCTTCGTTTGCATATGTAAGTAATTCTTTCTCAAACACTCCGTTGGCATATAATGCTAAACTTACTGTTTGCCCAGTTACGTAACTTCTGCCTGGCTCTAAAGGTCTATCTAAATATATTATATCTTTGTTGCCGTCGAGTAATGTATGTGTTACATCACTACCTGTAAATATTTGTTTAATTCTAGATTCTTTTGTAAGTGCATTATCAGGTGCCCAAAATGTTACACTACCTTCAAACCCACCTGCATCTACAAATACTGGTAAGTCGTTGCCTTCAAATATCCTTATAATACTTTGTGAAAATGTTTCACTTTCAAACTGTAGTGCTGTAGTGCCGCCAGCTTCAAAGTTTATTCCTATGCCTGCGGTTGGACTTTCAATTTGCCAACGCTTGTAACCATATACACTTTGTATTGTATAAGATTCTGGAGTTGTACTTTGATTATCATAGTTAAGTTTTTTATCTTTCCATTGAGCTCTTTCAAACTCATTTAATTTTTCTACAAAAACAGATTGTGTATTTGCTTCACTATCTTTTGCAACAGTAAAACTTAAAAACGGCCTTAGTGTTTCTGTCAGTGTTATTTCATCAAAGTCATCATTTGATCCATCTACTACTTCTACTGTATATGCTCTACCATTTAGTACTATAGTTTGACCAACTAAATCATTTAAATCATCAATACCGTCATTTAGTGTTATACCGTCTTGTACATTTAATGGAAGTTTGAATACTTTAAATGTACGTTTACCACTAAATGTATCTTCGTAAAATGTACCTGTAACAACAGCATAATCTAAATCATTAGTATAACGTGTTGCCCTTACTGTAAATTTGTAATCTTGAAAACTTCTTGGTTGGTAGGGTATTGGACCTGTTAATTCGCCGCTTAGTGTATCTAACTTTAGTCCTGGAGGTAAAATACTTTCAGACCCGTCATTATTAACTTCGTCTAAACTATATAAAAGATTACCTTGTAACGTATCACTATCGTAAACATCAAGATATATTGTAGCATTATTATTTGATTTCTTATAACCAAGGTCTGCAGGTGTAAGCCATTTAGGATCACGTATATTAGTATTATCAGCTTTGAACACACCATTTGAAACTTTCATAATAGTGTTGTCTGCTCTTAGATAATCGTCACCTACTACATAAATCTTAAATGTTCTTTTAGGTGGATTACTAGTTACGCCATCATTAATTGTAACCTTAAATTCATAATATCTATTTAATTTTTTAGGTACTTGAGGATCTGATTGTGTGTCATAACGCACATTATCATAAAAGTAACTATCAAAACCTCTATCTGCTTTGATTGAAAAATCACTTGGATATGCATCATATGGATTAGTATCAAATCCGCCTTTTGCAGCTTCCTTGTCTAGTGCAAGTAACGGTTCTACAACACCTTGTATTTTTCCTGTACTTGAAAGAGATAGCCCTGGTGGTAAAATGCCTTCCCCCGGAACTATATAATATTCTATAACTTGTCCTGCAGCTGTGTCTGCATCAATTGCTAAAAATTGATAATCTATTATTTCATTATCTAACACAAACAACGTTTCATTTTGTCCCATGGGCAAAAGTCCGGACTGTGTTATCCATATAGGTTCATCTGGACCTGTAACTTCTATAATAAATGTTCTGTCTTCTGTAGTGTCGCCTACCTTTGCTCGTAATACAAATTTAAAGTCTTTAATAAGTTCAACTTCGAACGGAGTACCTATAAGTTCTACGCCATCGAGTCTAAGTCCTGGGGGTAATTTTCCTGCTAGTAAAGTAACAGTTGCATCTGAGTCAACAGGAAGTACAAAGTCTCCTACTTCGAGTTTCACTCTTTCTACAAGTGTTCTTAATTTGTAGTTGTTTGGTTGTGTCCAGATACTTGCCATATAATAAATCCTTACATAGCTATTTATCGTAAATTACAATGTAGGTAATAGCCCGTTATCCGTGTTTAATAGTATTGGTGCTGTAAAGGTGCCGTAATCAGCATCTACTAAATTTTTAAAGAAATCTACAAAATTATCTGTATTAGATTCAAAATCGCCAAAGTCTAAATTAACATACAAGTCATTTATAGTACGGATATCAATACCGTATACATTACTTTGTACATTATTACCTGTTAATGTTCCTACGTTTAAAATAGCGTTGTTATTAGCATTAAGATTTGCTGTGAGTGTCGGGGCTGAATCAGATGATAGCGTTGCATTGCCTGCAATAGTAACAGTACCAGATGCATCATCTGCTGTAGTTGTTATACCGCCTGAGCCGTTTATTCTAAGTGTGCCTCTTGCTGGTATAGTTGCTGTGCCTGTATCAGCAACAATAGGTCTAGCACCAAAGTTAGGATCAATAGTAAATGCAAGTTCAGTTTGGTTATCAGTAATAACAACATCGTTGCTACCTGTTAATGATTTGTACTCTAAATTGTATCCTGTGCGTTGCTTAAATACACCTGCGCCAGAACCTAAGTTTAACCCTTCTGTTTTGTCGTCGATACGTAAATCAAGATCCTCTAGACTTTGATTAATTTTGATAAATGCTTCACGTAGGTCATCACCTGTCCCATCGTTTGCAATTCTACCTATATTTACTAGTTGTACAGCCATTGTTCGTTTCCTATATTATAATGTATTTATCAAAGCAGATAAATATGTATACAAGGAGTAAAATATGCCAAGACCATCATTTAAGAACATAGGACTACGTAGAGATTTAAATCTATCTGATCTTCAAAGTAAGGATCAAGCACTTAATAATGTTTTAAATAACTTAGTAGTTGGTTCAGATAATAAGTCATTTAGCGGCGGCGATTTAGACGCTATTAAAGGTATTAGTAATAGTACAGTTACTAATAGAGATATTGGTTTAATGGCTGGTCTTGCTGTTAAAAATACTATATTAGAAGACGGTGAACTTGTAGACAGGATTGCAACACCAGTAATCACAGTAAAGAACCAATTAGATACTATTATTGCAACTACTAATGATCCACCTTTCTTTAACGGAGGTGATGGACTAATTGCAACATTTTATGATGTTGATCAAATTGCTACTAACCTATCAAAAAACACAACAGGTATAACACTTGTTGCACCAGGCGAAGAACCACAAGTAACTAAACCTTTTTGGAATAATGGTGTATTTGAATTTAGTAATAAACTAGATGATACACTCGGCGGAGCAAATGGTCTTATTCAATGGCAGGGCTTTTATGTTCCAGATGCTAGTGGGCCTAGTACATTTAGTTTCGAAACTACTGGACTTGTTATGTTTGAAGTAGCAGACGAATTTGGTGACTTACAAGTTGTACAAAACACATTTGCTGAAGAACGACAAATTACACACAGAAGTGAAATGATAAATGAACTTAGTGTAACGCTAGATAATATAGATGCACGTACAGTAATCATTGGGGATGAAATAACCGCGGCCGAAGACGCTAGTGGTAATCCAATACTTGCTAGTGAAATATCAGCTGGTTTATTTGTTGACGGCGTAGGCAAAACGTCAGTAACTTTTAACACGGCTATATCAGTACCTGACGAAGCTGTACTTACATATAGTATTGCCAACAAAATAGGTAGCGATGCGTTTAGATTTTCGCACACAGAAGCAACACTAGAAAAATATGTTCCAATTGAACTAAGATTGTCATACTGGTATTCTGAGGAAGATACTAATTACTTTAACAAATACATAGATGCTAATTTAACTACAAATATTAAAGACAGTGGCAATTGGCCATATTGGTATTTGTATCAAACTATTCCTGCAGAGTTTGATGAAAATAGTTTTAAAGGATTCTATGACAACAGATTGTTAACAGGTGGCGGCGAAATGGGCCCAACTGATGTTAACTTTAGTACTCAGTATGCAAAATGGTTAAGCATATCACCATTAACAGTTACATATGCTCCGCCTTTAAGATTTGCCAATGCATTACGTGCTGAATACACATACAACATGGGACAAGATAGTAATATTTGTAGTACAACAGCAACAAGTCCGTTTACTGATAATATTGAAATTGGTAATAAAATTATTACTCCTGCATTTACAAAAGGAACAAGTGTAACAGATATTTCACGTAACAATATTGTAATTGTAGATGGAACAGCAAGTGGCGATGCTACTGTTGCTGTAAAGTTTTTAGATCACAGAGGATTTTTAGATACACAAGCCGGTACTTCTATTGGTAATGATGTAACAATAGATACTACTGAAGGACTTAAAGTAGGTACTGTAGTAGTATGCGAAAATAATCCTGCTGGTACAGATTACATACGTGTAACAAGCATATCTAGTATTAGAACATTTACAACTAATATTGCACTAAACTTAACTGGATTAGAAGAAGTATTTTTCTATAGCGATAAAGGACTAAACAACAACAGTTTAAATAATTTTTGTATAGGTACACTAGGTAGAGAAATTGCTGTAACGGCATCACCTGGTGACACGCAATTAGTTCTTAACGATGCTACAGGATTTGGCTTAAACAACGTTATACAAAGTAGTCCATACCTAGCTGAGATTGATCCTAGTGATACTAGTACACTTACTAGAATTGTTGCTATTGATACAAACACAAACACTATAACAATTAACAAACCTGTTGAAGCAGGTGATGATATGGTTGCTGGTACTACTGTTGTTATTTGTCCTACTGATACTACGCAAAATAAAGAAGCATGTGTTATACCACTTAATACAGCACCACCGTTTGTGGGCACCTTAGAAGGTCTTAGAACAACGGACGGCTTAGGTGCTACTGTTGGACTTCAAATGACCAACGCTAATAGTGTACTTAAAGTTAGAGACTTTGTTGCAGAAAATGCAACAGCAACAGAACTTAGTTTAGGGGACGCATTGGCATATGACAAGACAATACCTATTACGTTTAATGGAACAGTGTATAGAGCATTAGCATCAACTAGTTAAGCATAAAAAGTAATCAATACCATCTATTCTAACTTTTGCTTTGTGTGTAAAAGAAACGTTGTTTACATTGCCACTTTCATTAATTGGTGTTATACCATCAATAATTATGCCGTTGTTTAGTTTTAAGTCACCTGTTTGTGCTGTTATAGCACCTGTACTTAGTTTAGTATTAACACCAGTACCAATTACTTCCCATGGATTTGATGTATCACTAAATGCTCTTATTCGTTGAATACTGTTAAGAGGACTTGCTGGATTTGTAATATATAATCCAGGACTATTAGAGTTAACACCTTCACTAAGAATCATATCCGACGGGTCTTCAATATCAAATGTGCCTTCCATTCTAAAATCGTCATCAGTAGCAACATCTCTATCACTTACAAACTTTTTGTCTGCTTGATATTTTGCAATATCTAAGTATTGATATATTGATAAGAACTGGTTAGCATATGTATCTTCAGTATCAATGCCAGATGCATCTTCACCTTCAACTCCAGCTGCACCTTCTCCAAGGCCACTACTAAATCCTGCTGTATCTTCTACAGCACCTAAGAATGTTAAGTTGTTTAATATTACAGCATCAGATCTTACAACTTTGAATCCTTCTGCAGGAGGATCAAATGTATATTGAGAATTTCCTTCAGCATCGGTAGCAACACCAAATGTAGTTTCACCGTCACTTTGTGTTACAAATAAGTTGTCTTTTAAAACTGTATCATCAGTGTATAGTATTCTTACTGGATCGCCATTAGTAAAAACAGCACTCCTTGCGGCATTTTTCTCTGCTGTATCGTTTACTACTGTAATAAGTCCTGTAACAAAGTTATATTCAGCATCGGCAATTTCTAATACACTTACGTTTTGATTATTGTTTATAAACAAACTAATATCGTCTGCAATAGGTGCTGTACCTAAGTTATTAAGTGCTTGTCTATCTTGTGTGTTTTCTAATAAGTTTGCAGATTTTAGAAATCCTTGTACGCTTGATGTTGCCATTTTATAACCTCATATTCCAACCTTTGGATCTTAGAAACTCTATTTGTTCTACAGCATCACCTGTAGGTATAGCCGTGTTTGCTAAGTTTATGCTTATGCCGCTACGTGGATTGTTTTCGTAGTTTGCAACAAGATCCTCTACAATACTATTTACCGCGCCTGCTGTCATATTTGGATTGTTACTAATATCAAACCTATACAATGATCTACATGCTACTATTGCACCTGATGTATAGTCAGTAAAGTTATTGTTGTTCATATAAAAATCATAACACAATGTTAAATTATTCATATCAGGAACAGCACCTGTAATTTGATTGTAACTGATAAACAGTCTTCTTAGATTAGGCGTTTCAAGTCCAACAAATCCTGTTAACTGATTACTGTGTACATAATAGTATTGTAACGCATTACTTTGTACTATTGGTATAGTACCAGTAAAAGAGTTACCATATAAATGACAGTAATAAAGATTAGGATTATTAAAGAAGTTAGGTAATGGCCCTGTAAAGTTATTTTGTAACATTACAATATAACGCAAGTTCTGCATTGTATTTAAACTTGGGAACGCACCACTAACACCTGCATTGAAACTTCTAAATACAATACCAATCATACCTGTTGGCTTTTCAAAACAATCTGGGTGCATTGGTGCATTTAACAAACTACTACTTGCTACTTGGAAGTAACGCATAGCATCTGCACAATCGTCAAACACATCATCATATAAAACATAATCTTGTTCTGTATCTGAACGTCCACCACGTAGTGCTGTGTATTGTCCTTGGAAATAGTAAAGTTGTGAATTACCTTGGAACTTAGGTATAGGACCAGTGTATGCACTACCATAACAATATATTAGTCTTAATGCACCACAGTTTGCAAATTTGTATGCTCCTGATGATGTAGTAAATAAATTTCTGTCTGCTGGTACATTTCCTGCACTATTGTAATGCGAGTAAAAATTTTGTAATGAGTTTTTATTAGATAGGTTAGGAATATTAATACCAGGATTACCGCCTATGTTAATATAATTAATTACACTACTAGCAAATTGCATACTGTCATCGGTAATTGAATTACTGTATATATTAATTTGTCTTAGATCTGGTAAGTCTTTAACACTTTGCGGTATTTCATTAAAACTGTTTCTATATAGATAATAGTTTTGACATGTGTTTGAAACTTCAGGCCCTGCCCCTGTAGGATCATCAGCATCTTGATCAAAGTAATTAAATGCTCCGCCTCTATTGTGTCCATTTAGGTTAAGAGTTAATAAGTTTGTAAGGGTTGTTAAGTCTGCTGTAATACTTCCATTAAATGTATTACCAAATCTTATTTCTCTAACTGATGTAGGTATACGTGCTAACACACTTGAATTAAATTTACGTAAAGTAGGATCGTCACCTAGTGTAAAGTTATTTTCTCTAACATCGAGTAGTCTTACATTAGGAACAAACTGTGTGAAATCTGGAAATGTTTTTATAATGTTATTTTGTACATACAAGTTTTCACAGTTTTCTAATGAAGCGTTTGGTAACTTTTCTAAACCAATTGCTGCAATTGGCAATGTTAAAATGTTGTTTGGGTTATGATAGATTTCAACATTTTTAGATGCAGCTCCTGTGTCTCTGTATCTAAGGAAACTTCTTGTTGTATTTGATCCACCAACGTTTTCGTATTCTTTTGTTAAGTAATCAAATTGGTTATTTACAACACGCCAACTAACAGCACCACTTGTAACTAATCTTAAATCACTATCTAAATTTCTAAAAAATCCTTCAAATACTAAAGGTATACCTTTCATAGCATATAGGTATACTGTTTGTCCGCCTATTGTTGCTTGTACTTTGTGTGTAGGAACTTCTGAACTTCTAAAACGTACAGTGTCAGCAGGTTTAAGTATTTCTAAAGTGTTTGCTTCTACAGGACCATCAACTTCGATAGTGCTTCCGTAAAATATTGGACTTGCACTTGTTGCAGGACTGTCTGTGCTACTCCAACTAGATACACGACTTGTACTAATATCAGCAAACTTTAGTGTACTGTTGTCATCGTCGATATACTGATATTTAATTGCACCAGCACCTAGTACACCATTAACTTTTAAGTTACCTTTTAGTGATGTTCCTGTACCTGCTGTTTCATCAATAATAGTAGCATACTGTAGTGTATCTTGATATAATTTAACAAGGTATGTTTGCACTGGAACATTAAGTCCGCTGAGTGCTTTTACATCATCAGATGTAATACCTAAGTCCCCTGCTGCATTTCTAATAACATCAAGGTCATTAATATCTATACCTATGTTTTCTAATGCAGCCGCAGGATCTGCAACATCTGCAAGACTCCTGTTTACGTTTAGACCGAATTTTATATCTGCCATTAATCTTCCTTCGTAGTGATACTTGCACTTACTAAATTAACATCGTTATTAATCAAACTTCTTGCTGTAACGAATGTTGCTGTAGTATTTAATATTCCTGGTGTAATTGTTGTCCTATCTGGTCCGTACACACTGTCTAACCCTACAGTGTTATTCCTATTAGGAGAAACATATAAAGTGTCTTTTAGTTTACCTGGTCTCAATGGTTGTGAGTTTTGTACGTCAACACTTGTACTTGCCAGTCTTTCTTTTTCTAAATAGTTTGCTGCTGGAACGCCTGAACTAGCACCTCCTGAAAATACTATATCAATACCGCTGTTTGAAATCCATTCCGGACAAAAAGCTCTTGTAGATCCATTTATATATTCAGTAATAGTTACATTGTTCATTTTAGCATTATCACGCATAAACACAATTAGGTATAAAGGTTTAGGTTGGAAACTAAAGATCTGTACTTTGTTTACACCTTTGTCTGGGTCGCCTGTTATAGTCTTATCTGATATTCTTATTGGAGATACTTTTAATGTAAACGCACTACTACTTGGTGCTCCATCAATATCCACATAGTATTTTTCAACACCGTCACCAGTAGTAAATTGTTTCAATGCTGATGTAAATCTAATTCCACTTGGTGTATCACCTTCGCCAAACTCGCCACCTATTAAATTAAATCCATTAATTAATATACTAGGTTCTTCGTCAAATATAATTACGTTACTTGATGCTCCTGATATAGGATCTGTTGTTGCAGCTGTTACAGCAAATTCTAGTCTGTCTTCAATTGAAACTTTAATACCTGAACATGTTCCTGAGTCAGTGCCTGCCGGTGCAGGTAAACGATAATCTATATCGTATTTGATACCTAATGGTGCATCACCTTCTCTTTCTTCATACCCGTCTCTATCTCTATACAAACTACTGTGAGTAAATTCTGCATGTAGTATTTCATCTAAGTTAGGCTCTATTTCTGTAATTCCGTCTTTTGCTAATAATTTAATTTCATTTACAGGTGTACCAAGTGCATTAGTACGTGTTGATACAATTGGTTTATTCTCTGTAACTCCTATTAAGAATTCACAAAACTGTGTGCCTTCTGTTGCAACAGGATTTAAATAGTTACAATCAAATCCGTCACCAGTAATAGGATAAAGTGAACCTGCTATACTATCATAGTAACTTGTAAATCTTACAGTAGTTGTATCAATAGTAGAACGATCAACTAACTGTCCATTTAATATTACTTGTGGATCAATAGTACCAGTTGCACTCTTTTCGTATAATCCATCAAAGCCTATACGTTCAATGTTTGCTGTACTTTCGCTTGTTCTTTTAGCATAGCAACTATTAATACCAGGTACAATAAGTTTACTATCGTCATCTTTTGTTCTAAAGATTGGATCACCATCTACTGTGCCGCCACTTACATATGCACCAAATCCGCTTGTGTCTACTTCAGCATCGTACTCTGGATTACTGTATAATCCAAATTGTGTATCACTTACTACTTCAATGTAGTATACCTGTAGGTTAACTTCTGTCATACCTACAACATTTTCTAGTGTAACTTTTTGTCCTGTAAAAAATCCGTGTGCAACATCTGTAGTTACAACACCACAACTTGCTTGAGTAATATTTGTTATATTAACTTGTGCTTGTGGGTTTGTAGTTATTTCGTTACCAGCACCATTTATGTTTATACTACGGACTACGCCGTTTTGGTTACTGTGTAAACTTGGCGCATAGTGATGTCCAAATGCTGGACACCCTTCTATTTCAACTACTTGTACTTCTGTAAGTTGATCACAATCAATTTTTAAATCTACAGGATAAACATTTTTCTTATTAGGCTTTTCGTAACCGTCACTGTTCTTAATAAACTGTTTAGGATAAATTCCAGCAACACTTGTTTGTCTTGCGTTGTTTACAATTTTATCATCTGATGTATAACTGTAGTATTTGCCTGCACTATTATCGCCACCGTCAATATAACAAGAAGCACCGTACTTATAAAGGTATTGTGGTTCTCTAATACTACCTGTGTTTTTAATATCTTGTAAGTATCTAAACTTAAAGTATGGATCTTGTAAACACGGTTCGCCTAGCTGGTTTTCAATTGTTAGTGTATGCATTAATACCCAACGTGCATCTCCTGTGTCTGTTGGTATGTAAGCATAAAACTTAGCACCAATAGCACCGTACCAACCAAATTCAATTTTGTACATTGTAACTTTAGTTGGATCTAATAAGTAACCACTACGCCCGTTTCCATCTAACGGATCACCGTTAAAAAAGTCTCTTGAAATAGTTAATTCGTAAAACTCATCTTCATTAAACGGTTCTCGACTTGTGACAGTTGTTTGTGATGTATTATTAAAGCCCATGCGTTGTAACACTTCATTAGGCAATCTTACTGTACTTCTACGTACAATATTAAACTGTGGACCTTTGATTTGGAATACATATTCATCGGTTGGATTACCTATGCCCCATTCAATTATGTTGTCAATACTTGCTTCATCTCTACTTGCTCTAAAACCAAATGTAAATCCGCTAATACGTCCTGGCTGATATCTATATGCTTTCTTACTTTGTAATAATCCAAAGTATTGATTCTGGTCTGATGCACCTGGTCTAGTGTTTGTTGCATCATAACCTGTAGGAAATTTAATTGGTGTATTAGTTACTGGATCAAGTAATAATCCGTCACGCATATCCATCCATGCTTGGCACCAATTTTCAATCTTATCGTAGCCTAGTTGCTCATCGTCTGGATATTCAACATCGCCGTCTTGTGTAAAGCATAATGCAGGATCTAAGAAATTTTCATCTGCAAACAAAGGATTGTTAGTTGCATATGTAGTATATAAATCATTACCTAAATCAATAAATGCTAGGAATCTATTAAACACCGCTTCATTGTAACCGCCATTTACATAGTTTGGTCCTGCAGGGAAAGTAAATGCTACTGGAAAACTTTCTACTACAAGTGCTTGCTCGTTTGTTTCTTCAACTAGTCTTGTAAAATAGTGATTACCAAATGTTGTATTACGTCGGTTGTACCAACCAGCTGGCCTGCCAAATACGCCGTTGTATTGATAGAATTCCCATTCTTCTTCATTTATACCATATGTACTTACATCACTGAATAAACTAAGTTGAACTTCTGCTCTTGGAATACCTAATAGTGTTGTACTAACTTGTGACGTTTCAGCAAACTGTTCTTCAATAGTTAGTTCTGTTTCTGTAGCAACAGCATTGTTTACAACAACACTAGTACTATTTTCTGCTTTTGAAAGAGCTTCTACCGGACCTTCATCTTCAGTAACAATTATGTTACCATTTGAATCTCTTAGTGGGACACCTTTAACAATGTCATAAAGAGGTACAAATGATTTCGATGTAGGTATAGGTATTCTGTCGAAACCTATTTTGATTTGAGGCATTTATTATTGCTCCTCCCACGTCAAACTGGCACTTAATGAAACCTGAGCATTTGCACTATTTACGTTATTACTAAACGTTGCTAAGAAAAGAGTCTCTAACTGATCTGTTAGTGGGTAACTTATGTATTCTTTATTATAATCGAAATACGTTGCTAAGTCAAACTCTTCAGCACCTGGTGCAATATAGTAACTTGCTAGTTCTGTGCCTGTTCCTGGAATTGGTGTTTGCGCCCTTAATGCAACTTCTACTGAACTTAAACGTTCTTTTTCAAATGTAGTTTCACTTGAAGTAAGTGTTGCACCTTGTGGATCAAATACACCTTCTTTTAAGAATGATGCCGCACTAGCAAGAACTAGTGTACCATTGTAAATCTCTGTTGGATAAAAATAGTAGTTGTCATTGCTTTTCTCTAGTCTGCCTAGTACACTTATAAGTGTTTCGGAGCCATTCAAACTTGCACGGAAGTAGCCGTATGTGAAGTCGCCGTTTTGAGCGAGATAATTTGTATCTGTTGATGATAATAAGTATTGACTGTTTAAATTAACTTCTGCGTTAATTGCAAAACTTCCTGATGTTCCTGTAGTTGTTTGGAACGTTGGAGTTTTAACCAATGTCATTTTAGCATTAGCAGAACCATCAGCACCAGCACTTAAACGTGTTGGATATACCTGTACTCTGTTTCTAACGTCATCACCATTACCTGATGTAATATTGTCTTTAGTTTTTAAACCGTATAGTAGTGCAGGTCTGTCAACAATTATACTAAGTGTTGATACAGCACTTACTGGCTTGTTAAGATATAAGTCGTTACCATCTACCCAAATAACTTTAACGTTTTGATCCTGTGAGTTACCTGTAATAACTCTGGAGTTCATATAGAATGTACTTGCCGCAGGAGCATCTCTGCCTGTTGTGTCTGGGTCTAAGTTAGTTATTGATATTATAGGTGTAACTGGATCTGTTGCATTAGTTGAGTCAACACCTAATTTATATCTTGATCCGTATACATCTGTAGGAGTTTCACTACTATGGTTAAACAGTCTTACTGTACCTCTGTCACCACCATCAATGTAGTAAGAAGCACCATACTTAACAAGGCTTTCTGAATAACTACCATATGGGTTTTGTAACCTATTAGCATTTGGAACACCAAAGCGTGATTCACTACCACCGCCGTATACTAGATATGTAATTGGAAGTGTAGCATTACCTAATGAAGATATTTTTAACTGGTTTGAACAACGTAAATGGTGTACACGTACCCAACGTGCATCTCCGTTATCTACTGGAACATATGCTAAGAACAATGCACCAACAGCACCATACCAACTAAATTCTACTTTAAGCATGGTAACCTTACTAAAGTCCATATCCCAAACACTTGTTTGTTCTTTTGCAGAAACACCTGTTCCTAAGAACAGCTCGCCTGCTTTTTTATCTAGCACGTTATCACTGTATACACTATTACGTGTTGTTCCGTCTAAACTATCTCCTGAGAATCTAGTTCTACCAACTCTATATTCATATACACTGTAGTATGTTGGATCAACATGATCTCTTGTCCATGTTTTATATTTAAAGTTTAAGTCATCTATTTGTGTTCTTAATGATGCTGCATCAATACTTGTGTCAATTGCTGTATCAATGTATCCTATAGTAACATCTGCAGACTCTGCAGGTAATACACCTGACGAAGTATACATGTATGGGAACATACCATCGTAACGTTCGTCAACGCCAGCAAGTCCAAATGACTTTGCATACTCTGTTGGATGAATAAATGGTACTGGTGTTTCAATAAAGTGTTCAGTGCCGCCAGTTAGTGTAATCACAACGTTGTTACTAGGTGATACATCAAACTGATCGAAGTCTGCAACCGCTGGATCCATAAGTTGTATTACATTTCCTTTAGGACCACTTACATTAGATACCCAATAAGTTTTACCATCAGTTAACTGTGGACAGTCTCCATAATAGTTTACATACTGTCCTATTATAACACTTCCTTCAGCTAAAGTAAAGGTATTATTTGTAGCATCCATTTGTGCTGGTGTTTTAATACGCTTTTTAAGTAGTGTTGGATCATATACAGCTGCATGTACCATAATCAATCCATCACGTAAGATAACTAAATCACCAAACTGTCCTGCCGTTCCGTAGTCAACAGCGCCAATATATTCTGTTGTAAAGTTGTTTACAATAAGAGTACTTAGTGAAGTAAGTTTATCAGTTTGTGTTGTTGTAAGTGCAAATCTAGTTGCTAAACTTGCTATGTTAACACTAGATCCGTCTGTTCTTGTAACAGCTACATTTCCTGCTGATGTTAATAAGTCTCTTAAAAATACATGTCTATTAATTTCTGCAACAACTCCGCCGCTTGTTTGTGAGTAAACTTTTAATGCACCATCACTATAGTATTTTGTCGCATTGTATACAGTTGCCGCATTACCGCCAAACTGTACATCACTACCATAGCCGTTCATTACATACTTAACATCTCTAATACATTTATATTTAAGTACTTCAATAAAGTCTGCTTCGGTAGCACCGTCTGGTAACGAAGTAGTTCCATCGTAACTTAAACTTTGACTTACTAAGTAACCATAGTAAAGTGCATAAACAGCAAATATTGTTTCTAATTTACTACGTTGTCCGTATGTTGCAGCTGCTATCTGTGCTTGTGTTATAGAACCTGTAGTGCCATCTGGTCCTGCTTGTGCCGGATATGATCCTGATCCATTTGCTGTAACAGCCTGTATTTGGAACTTAGCAAGGTCACCAATTTTAGTTCTTGCACCTAGCTCATTTAATCCTGCTAGTGTATCACGTATTTTGTTTCTAAAGAAATAGTGTGTTTCGCCCTCACGCTCTGCATCTGTTAATATTGCTGTATCGTAAGTTGCTCCATTTGCTATAATGTGGCCATTGCCGCCCCAACGTAAATCGTTGATGTAAGCATCTAGTGCAAACTCTAAATCTCTTTTACATTTTAAATCATCGCCTGTAAATGTTACAGGTGCTACTGAAACTACAATAGCCTCTTTACTTGCTGTAATTGCTGTTTGAGCTGCTGTCATTGAAGCTGCACCCCATGAAGTATCAGGTACTGTTCTTGTAACTGGTAAACTTAATAGTATGTCGCCTTCGTCGATAACATCTCTAATAATTGTAGCAAACGCAACAGCCGCATCAGCTTCTGCTTGTGCCGCTACACCATTGCCTGTGCTTTGTGTTTCACTGTTACCAGTTGTTTTAGTAATAGTTACATTTTTAACAATGTCATCAATAATTTCAACTAAACGTCCATATGCCGCTACTGTTTGTGTAATATAATTTGCTGTTTGATCACTTTTACTAAATCCATCGTAAAAGAAAAACTTAGCTGAATCATATGTAGCACTGTTTCCGCCATATAGTATATCGTATGCAATAGCGTTAAGAACAAATAATACATCACGTGTACATTTGAATACATTATGACTTGCACTTGGATATGTATCTGCTACCCATGCATTAATCTCTGCCGCAATAAAATCTCTGTTTGCAACTAGTTGGTCTTTAACAGCTTCTCTACTTGCTGAGCCACCTGCTGTTGGATTTGTATATGTAACAGCCTTTAAGAATGCAATTTGTTCTTGCTGTGTAGCACTTGCATAGTTAACTCTTGTACTAGCATCTACAGCAACAGCTCTTAAATTATTATACCATGTATCTACAGCTGCATCTGCTGTTGCATCTACACCTGCTAGTGCTTTAACTTGTGTTTCTGAGTTATCAATTGCTGTAGTAACACTTACTGGTAATGGATATTCGTTTGAGTTAGATTCTGCTAAGCCTTGGAATGTAGATCCAAAGTTTGTACTTAGTGTAATGTCTGTACCAATAGCATCTAAGAAGTAACCTAAGTCTCTTTGACATTTTACAGCCGTGTTACTAATTACACTTTTATCAATAAGGTCAAATTTATTTTCTGTCAAGTACTTTGTTGCTGTTGGGTATTGGTTGAATGTACTTTCAGCTGTACCAGGAGCCTTACCACCTAGTGCGTGATCTTCTAATTGCTGTCCTGAGCTATTACCAAATTGCAAAGGGTTCTTTCTGATAATAGATTGTGTACGTCTTACAACAGCAAACTGATCGCCTTGTCCTGTGTCTCTTGTTTCCCAATAGTATCCGTCAAATTTATCAAAAATACCATACTTTTTAACATCTGGGTTTCTTGTTGCAGGTCTTTGTCCTGCACCTACTACGTTGCCTGAAGCAAACGAACTCTTAATACCAAATGTAGCTGCTGAAACACGTCCTGGTTGATATCTAAAAAATCTTTTACTTGTTAATACCGCTGTTTCGTCTGCTGGTGCTGTAACTTGTGCGCCTGACTCTTCAGGTAAGTGTAAAATACCCCATGCTTGCGGACCACCAACACCTGTGTACTGTGTACTTGTATTAGGTTCTTCTGAATAGTCTTCCGGAACACTGGACCACTCACTTGGGTTAACATCGTATGTGTTAACGTCAGCAAATATACCTAGTGCAACTTCCGATCTAGGTATACCTAGTAATGAAAGTGCAACTTCCGATTGTATCTTATTTTGCTCAACGACTGGTATCGCTGTTTGGTCTGTAGCAACTACAACAGGAATACTGTTTGCAGCCGGTTGTGCGCCAGGTGTAACTGGAGTAGTTCTACCTACGTTTACGACCGAAGCATTGTTGTTAATATTGTTTAAACTTGACATTAGTTAATTTTCCCTTTGGCTACTACGAAATTGTTTTGTAATGCTACTTGTCCACTATTACCTACTACAGTAATATCACCAAATCCATCACCAAAATCAATACCAATAGTATTGCTTATCGTATTTATTGTTTTTATCGTTCCATTAATTCCCCCTGTTGGAGGAGTTGTATTGTGACCAACTAGTCTTACTATATCTTCTAAATTTAGTCCTGTCACATCTGTTACTGGTACTTCGTAATGACTACCTGCTAACTGATTTCCGTTTCCGTTAATAGTTTTTTGTGCAACATATTCTGTAGCGACAATTCTATATACTAAACCTTGTGAGTTAACATTACTTGCAACTAACTGTGCGTAACTTGCTCTACTAAGTAAGTCACTAACTCTTGATGCTACAATACGGAATGCAAATGCCCCATTTACATCTCCGCTATTTGTAAACTGTATGTAGTCGTCACCACCTAGTGTTTCACTATAGTCTGTTGTAAGTTCTTCAACGTTGTTTGTTTTTGTCAACTCGTTTATTATTCCTGTTAACTGTCCTTGGTTTGCTGTGAAGTCAAAGAAGTCACCGTTTTCTTGATATACATATTGAGGACTATTAAAATCAATTCCGCTTTCTATGTTTATATTTACACTATCAAATTCTGAATTCAACACATCTGGATTAGCAATAAACTCACCAGCTGGTCCTAGTAATACGTTTGGTGAAAGTACAATCTTTGTTGCACCGTAAGCAAATATGCCTTCGCCACAGTTATCAACAATGTTAGGTGATACAATACCTTTTTGTACAGCACTAATACTTACTGGTCCAGGATAATCTCTAAATGTGTTGTGTGCAATTTTAACAGTTCTGCACTCGTCTGCATATAATGGATTCCAGTCATAACTATAACTTAGTCCACCGCCTGTTATTTCACTGTTTAAAATTGTTAAGTTTTGTGTAATTGATGCATTGTACGCATATATACCGCCACCACAAACATTATCTAACTCTACGTTTTCAAATAGTATATCATTACCATAAAGGTAAACAGCATAGTTTAGATATAATGTTGTTGTGTCTGTTGTTAAGTATTGGTTCTGTGCATTACCGTCTATACGTAAATCTCTAATAGTAATGTTACTATATGATGCATAACCAGTCTTTGGTCTTATAAAGTTATTATCACCAGTTGCTGTATCTGTTGACCAGTATTGTTTTATTATTCTTGTTTGATCACCGCTACCTTTAAGTGTAAATCCTGATGGTATTTCTAACCTTTGTATAAAGTATGTTCTATTTTCTAATGATAAACTATTTCTATTCTGTGCTTTGGCTGCATCAATTGCTGTTTGTACAGCAATAGTATCGTCAACTACTATTTCAATTGTTGAGTTAGATGCAAAGTATGAATTTGCTACAGTAATTATATTTGTATCTGTATTTAGATCTGTAATACTAGTATCAATGTATCCTAGTTTAGGAGTACCTGGTGCTACCAATGGCACATGCACTAGTCCACTGTCAGTTGTAAATTGTCCTTGTACAGATTTTTTACTCCACGGTGTTACGGCAAAGTCATAGTAGTCTGTGTATACAATATTACTTAATGCAGCGCCTAACTCTTTTGGTCCTAATACTGTATGTAATGTATAATCAACTTCGGCACCTACTTTTCTATAAACAAGTATGTTATGTGAACTTGATACTCTACTTACAACAACTTGAATATTTTTATTGTTGTTAAAGTCAGTTATTTCATCAGGCTCAATAGTAACATCTACAGCACTTGTTACAGCACTTATTTTACCTGTGTTTTGATCCATTTGTGCAACACGATAACTAAATGTTACTTCGTTGCCGCTTGCATCTGGAGTAGCAAATCCAACCCTACTTACTTGTACACCTAAGTTAGTTTGATCTTGATCAATATTATCTGCACTAGCACCAAATATTCTTAACTTCATTGACGATGCTAAAAAGTCAATGTCTGCTGGATTAACTGTAATTTGATTTGTTGTTGTACCTGTTAATGTAGTACCTTCAAATTTTACACTTGTATTAAATTCTTCGTTTACACTAATAGCACCACTAACAATTAAGTTACCTTTGATGCTTACGCCGCCGTCTACACTTAATGCTCCTGTTTCAAAATCTAATGCTGTTTCTGTACTTTTAATTTTAACGCCAACAGCCTGATTTACTTCTAGTTTAGTTTCTGTAAGTGTTGCACTAGTTTGTCCGTTGTTAGTAAATGTAATTGTATCGTCACTAGCACCTGGAGTTGATTCAGCACTAACAAATGTAAGTCCGTCTACTGATCTAACACCGCCCAATCCGTTCCAGTTATTTCCGTCATACCCTTCAAAAATACCTAGTGTACTGTTTAGGCGCATTGCACCTGCAACGTTTGGTGTACGTTCTCCAGTTGTACCAACTGGAAGGATTAATGAATTAGTTCCTATAATATTAACATAACCATTGCCTTTTGGATCAAGTGCAATATTACTATTGTCTTGTACAGTTCTAATTGTTGTTCCACTAAACTCTATATTTTCAATACTATCAAATGTTGTAAAACTAAAGTTTCCAGCGCCGTCTGTTTTAAGAAGATCGCCAGCATCACCATCAGTAATACCTAAGTCTGTTAGTGTTGCAGGTATTGTTGGTTTGTTTTGTACATCATTCCATTGTGGATTTGTTATAGGTAAATCTAAGTATTCAAAATCACCGCCAGCACTTACTGTTAAGTATTGTCCTGCTGTTGGTGTTTGGCTATTGTCGTTAAGTTTTTCAGGAGTAATAAAGTCATCATCAATTTGACTAAGTGCAATTTGTCCACCTAAGTCAACAAAGTTACTTGCACCGCCACCTCCACCACCACCGCCTGTGATAGTAAGGAACTGTAAGTTACCTGAACCGTCTGTTGCAAGTACCTGACCAATTGTACCATCATCAACATCTAGTTGTGCAATACTAATTGAGTTTGCATTGATTGTAGCCGCACTTGCTGTTCCGGATAAAGCACCACCTAGTGTTGGATCTTGTCCAGGAAGGTTTTGGAAACTAATTGTACCTGAACCATTGGTTGTTAGGAACTGACCGTTTGCACCATCTCCAATACCTAGTTGTAGTATTGACGTAGGAATCGTTGGCTTATTTTGTAAGTCATTATAGTCATTTCTAAAAACAGTGCCATCAACAACTAATTGCGATGCTGTAACTGTTCCTAATGCTGTTATATCAAGAGCATTTACAATGCTACTGTTGGTAAGTAGAAGATTATCACCATCTGGTAATTCTCTAAACTGGTTACCTGCTGTTGTATCTACTACTAGTGGAAATCTATTGGCCATTATTTCTTATCCTATTTACTATATTTATCGCCTAGTTTTTTTAAGTGCTTTATCAATTGTTCCCTTAGGGTCACCTTTGACTTTTACTTGTAACCTTGGACCACGATTGGCGATAACTGTTAATCGTCTTCCATTTTCATCTGTAACGCTTTTACCTTGCTTACGTCCTGCCATTATGTTCTTCCTACTACTACTTCAACAATGCCTTCTGCGTCATTATCTTTAGTACCAACAGCCTTACCAATAACAGTACCAACACCTGGTGTGTTATTAACAATAGCATAACCTGGTATAGCACTTGACACTAGCATGTCACCTTTTTGTACTTTACCAATTACTTTACAAGGTACACGCCCTTGTAGTGCAATACATGTTGCAATACCTAAACAATCTTGGTTCATAACAAATGCTGGCTCAGCACTTACAACACCAGCAACTCTGTGATCGCCTTTTGTGTTTGTTGTAGTAACTTCACTGTCGCCACCAAATACTAATACAGTACCAACTTCATACTCTGTGTCTGCTGAATACATCTCAGCCAAGTCAGCGTAGGTTGATTGTAGTTTAGAACCAGCTGACAAACTCCAGTCACCTGTAATAGTACCTGTTGTTGCCGCAGCTCCTGTTGATATAGTTCTTACTGTAAGTGTATCAGTAGCTTCTATAGTTACGCCACCAGTAAATGTTTTTAATCCAGCAATACTTTGATTGCCTGTTGTGTAAACTCCATTAGTAACTGTTCCAGCATTGCCGTCAATACTACCTGTTGCTGTTCCATCCCATTCAAACGTATCTTCTACATAAACTTTACCTGTTCCGTTTGCACTTAGTGTTAGATCAGTATCAGTAGTAAAACTTGAAATAGTATCTACAGTTAAACTTCCATCAACGCTAACGCCCTTAAAGAAACCAGTTTTGTATCTTAAGTTTGCATCACCTAAATTAGTTGTATTGTCGTCTTCTGGTGCAATTGCAAGTGTATCAGCATTACCGTCACCGGTTGTATCCCGCATACCAAAAGTTATAGTCTTTTGTATAGTTCCATCGCTAACAATAATACCTACTTGACCTGCTGTTGTTTTACCACTGTATGCACCTAGTGAAATACCTGCTGACGTATCACCTTTTTCGTTTTGGGCCTCAATAAAGTTTGAGTATGTCCATTGTGATGCTACAAATTTTGATTCAGTGCCTGTAACACTATTTGCTGTATCGAATGCTGTGTCAGCAGCTGCATGTAATGTACTTCTATCAAACTGATCTGGATCAGTGCCTGCATCCGCACCGTCTGGATCTGTTAAGTTTCCTACATTTAGGTTACCAAATACAGTTGTGTATGCCGGTCTATCATTTGCAGGTGTACTAATATCTGTTAGTCCGCCTGCTAGTTGAAGTCCTTTACCGCCTTGTATCGACTTTAATGTAAATATTCCAGCTGCACCTGTGCCAATTTGTGTTAGTACAGTATTGTTGTTAAGTGCATATCCCTGTGCATCAATAATACCTGAAGCATTTGTTTTTACAAAACTATCTACTTCACCAGTTGTTGTGTCGTTAACTACTATATATGCTTCAGAGCCTGTTCTAGTCATTACGCCTGTTAGTTGTGTTACTGCAAAGTCACTGTGTAGTATACCGCCACCTTGATTAACTACGTCTTCAAATGTAACTTCTGCAACGTTTGCTTCTGCAGCAGTTGAGTTACCTAGTACAGTGTCTGATGCAATTTGCTCTAGTTTTGATTTAGGTATACCGTTGTCTTTGAGTCCAACGTGTCCTCTAGTAACTTTAAAGTTAGCACCATCAAATGCTGACAAACCTAGTTTTGCTTGGTTAGTTGTATAACTGTTATCGTCTGCTAGATCTTTAACAACAATGTTGCTTTGTATTCTTTTAACAGTACCGCCACCGCCAACGCTTGGATCACTTGCGTTTGCTGTAAACACTGTGCCTGCTGTATTAGCACTTGCATCAAATGCCGCCATAAAATCTGTTGTACCTTGTAAAACAATTTCATATGTAAACCCTTGTACAACTTCTTGTGCTGAAATTACAATTTGATCATCTGCAACAGTTACAAAAGTATCTGCTTCTTTCATGTTCAATTTGCTTTGTACAATAGCTGCTGTTGGGTTAACATCTTGGTTAATAATAACTTCATCGTTAATCTGCATATCAAAGTATGCTGTTGGTCTATCTGTAGTTGCCGGGTTACCATCGTTATCAACATTGACTAAACGTCTTGTTGTAAAGCCAATATCACTTACCGGTGTACCTGTGTTAAATGGTTCTTCAGCAATATTAATAATCTCTTGGAATGGACCATTAATATATTTTGATTGTCCTGATGTTGCTCCTGCACCACTTGCTTTAATGTATATGTCTGGTGCAGCATTCTTAAGTGCTGTTACTGTGCCGCCAGTACCTAAATTATATTCTGCAAGAGTAGCAATGTCTGGGCCTTTAGTAAAGTAAATTACTGTTACATCACCAAGACCGTTGTCATAAAAATCATATGCACCCGTTATAGTACCAAAGTCAAATGTTGCTGCACTATTAGTAAGTATTAATCCTGGTACAAATAATCCTGCATTACCAGCATTAGCATCTAAGTACATAGAGTATGTACCTGTTAAACCTAATACTTGATTAGCATCGCCTGTACTAATTTCAACATCTCTTAGTGTTTTTGCTTTCTTAACACCTTCTGATCTACTGTCTACATAGTCTTTGTTTACAGCCGTTGTGCCTGCTGTTAATAGCAAGTCAACTGGTGCAATACCAACTACTGTGTTACCGTTTGCTTGTAGATCACCTGTTAGTGGAACACTACCGTTTTGCTGTAGTACACTTGGTCCTAATGGATTAGTTACAGCATTACCTTGTTGATCGTAACCTAAACGTCTGTTTACATAACCACGTATAGCACTTTCAACTGGAACTGTGTCATTAGCATTGTCACTCATTGCACTGTCTGTACTAAATTCTGTTACAACAACACCACGTTTAAATCCAATACCATCTACATCTGACAATGCAATACTTGCCGCAAATGTAACTGTACCTGTACCTTGGTCAACTGTAAAGAACTTACCTACAC
>Ga0206682_10000505_pt1 | contig 42578 bp, 46 predicted proteins | sample M240m12015metaG_FD_155444 | JGI IMG/M metagenome (GOLD analysis project Ga0206682, IMG submission 155444) | Ammonia-oxidizing marine archaeal communities from Monterey Bay, California, United States - M2 40m 12015 | ecosystem: Environmental > Aquatic > Marine > Intertidal zone | place: USA... | reverse complement strand
AGAATTTTATCGCGGCGTACTGGATCAAGCCTGATCATTTTTTTCTCTTCAATTATAGCCCCACCTGGTGCACGTGGATTAACGCGGATGCCCTCACCAAGCTGCGGTGCTCGCGCTATGACGAGTTTGCGTCCTTCAATGCTGTTGGCGCGAACTATCAAGTCATTGCCTGTATTACGCAGGATTTCCACGGTAGCTTCCTCAAGACGATTCTCAGCATTTACAACAAGAACTTCGCCATTGGTGGATGCGGCAGAGGATGGGATTTTCAAAACATTTTCGAGTATAGGTTCACGCACAGCAACTGAGACAAAGTCCCCTGGTTGGATGTTTAATGAAGCAGCATTTTGGACGTGAGCGAACAATTCGCGGCCCGTTTCACCAGCAGCAACAGCTGCTGAGACGCGGTCGATTTGGCCCGAAAAGTAGGAGTCTTCACCAAGTGCTACACGAAGTTTCGCTTCTGCAAGGTTTCCTGTGGCGAGCGCACGGAACTCATCATTAGAAACTCGAAACGCAATCTCCAGCGCATTAGGATCAATAAGGCTGCCAAGTTGTTCGTTTGCGTTCACAAGGCGACCAAGTACTGCGGAAACACCGGTGAGTACGCCGTCGAATTCAGCTTTGACGGTTGCTTCGGACAGGATGCGCGTAGCTTCGTTGACGTTTATTTTTCTGCGGCGCACAAGTGTTTCAGCGCGGGCTATTTTAGCTTCAGCATTTGCTAGTGAGAGACGCTTCGCCAAAACGGCTTGTTCCGCACTCGAAGTTGCGAGTGCCGCCGTTTCCATCGCAGTCTCGGTTCCAACGCCGCGTTCGCGCAGGCGTTCCTGCCGTTCCTCTGCCTTTATTCGCAGTTCTAGCTGGCGTTCTGCTGCTTTGATTTCTTCGTTGGTAATGGACAGGTTGCGGCGGCCATCTAAAAGGTCTGCTTCTGCCTCGGCCAGTTCGTTTTCGGATATTAGCAAGCGGGATTGAGCTATGGCCGGATTGGTCTGAAAAAGAACCTCGCCTTCTCTCACATAGCCGCCTTCGCGAAAATTATCGGAGATTTGCACAAGCTCGCCGGAAGCGGCGGCTCTTAGTTCGAGAGTGCGTCCTGAAATAACCTCGCCAAAGGTTTGAATTTCAGGAAACTCTGTTCCAAGTTTTACGTCCATGACTTCGACGGTGAAGACACGTTCGCGAATTTCACGATTGCCAAATCCACCTGAAGATTTTTTTTCAAAGGCGGATATTATGCTGTTCCCTGCCAGTGCAAGCAGAGCGAGCGTGAGTGTCATGAGCATAAGGCCCATCAAACTGCGGGTGACGAAGCGCATTGGCGACCCTTAAATAATGGAGTTAAAAGAACGAAACCTTCTGATAAAATAGCACTCCGCTGCAAAAAACCAAAGAGTTTCGTTGGAATTGTTTCAAGTTGGCAAAAAAATGATGCAAGATCAACCTTTGGTGGGAAAGGAGCCTAATTTTTAGATTTAATTTCGTGGCGAAGTTTATTCTTCGGTGGTTTCAAAAATTACGGCTGCTTAAGGATCTTTTGTTCGTTCGATATGGTCGCCAGAATTTCAATAAGCGACCTACAATTTAAGTTCTGGTGTTGATTTTACATTCAAATAAATGGCCTTTGCGATAGCCTTGGATTGTATCAGCGGTGGTTGTTCCACTTTTTAACAGAAGAGAACTGTCACTCATTTGCGTCTTTGGTACTCGTCAAGCCGAGGCATGATTTCGACAAAATTGCAGGGCATGTGGCGATAATCAAGTTGATAGTGCAGAATTTCATCCCAGCCGTCTTTACAGGCCCCGGGCGAGCCTGGAAGGGCAAATAAATACGTTCCATTAGCCACGCCTGCGCAGGCGCGTGATTGGATGGCGGAGGTGCCGATTTTCGCTGCAGAAATCATTGTGAAATAGGTTGAGAAAGCGTCAATTTCTTTTTCATAAACATCGCGATGAGCTTCAACAGTGATATCGCGTCCTGTTAGGCCCGTGCCACCAGTTGATATCACTGCGTCTATGTTTGGATCCGCACTCCATGCCCGAAGTTGCTCAGCGACCTGCGCACGCTCATCTGGTAAGATTTTTCGGTCTTTAAGGATGTGATTGTCGGCCGTAATGCGGTCAACGAGGACTTGGCCAGATTTATCGTCTGCCAGTTGGCGCGTGTCGGACACGGTTAACACAGCGATGCGGAGGGAGATAAATTGGCGGTCAGACATTTCTATACCTCAAACCAGTTAGCGGTTGGGCCCAAGTTGTGGATATTTGTTTCGCCGATTTGGCCCATTTGGCCCCATGCTTCGTGGATGTGACCACATAACATTAGCTGCGGTTTCAAACGTTCGCTGGCGGTGCGTAATGCAGTGGAGCCGACGCTTGTGCCTGATGATGTAGTATCGGCGACACCCTTTGGGGGTGAGTGGCTGATGAGGATGTCGACCTTGCGGCAGTTCGCTAACATCCGGGTGGCGTCAGCTTCAGAGAGGTCGCAGGACCAGTCACCGAAAGGCGTAGTAGGAATGCCGTAGCCTATGCCAAATAATGAGAGGCCGCCCACGTTGCAGCTTTGGCCATGTAGTACAGTCATGTTGTCTGTAGCGGCTCCAGTGAGTTCATCGATAGTTTCGTGGTTGCCAGGCACGGCCACTATTGTGCAAGCGATTTCGGCAAACAGTGCGACGGAAGCGGCCACATCTTTGTGATAGTTACAGAAGTCGCCTGCGATAATGACTAAGTCAGCTTCTGCACTAGCTTTAACCAGGCGGGAAGCCGCAGCAGTATCGCCGTGCAGGTCAGAGAAAGCTAGGATTTTCATGTGTTGAGTCGGGCTTTTAGCGCAAGCAGGTCCGCCCAGCACTCACGTTTCTTAAGGGGGTCGCGTAGTACGCCTGCTGGGTGAAACATGGGTAGGGCTGGTTTGCCAAAAGCTTTAGTCCAGTGCCCGCGGATTCGTGTGATGCCCGTTTTCCCAAGGATTGCTTTGCAAGCAATGTTGCCCATGGGCACAATTATATCAGGGTTTATGATGGCGATGTGGCGTTCCAAGAAGGGAAGCATCATACTGATTTCTTCTGCGCTTGGATCGCGGTTCTGAGGTGGGCGCCAGGGCATTACGTTGGTGATGTACAGGGCGGTGTCGCCTTCACCTTTGCGGTCCATATCGATTGCTGCGAACATTTTATCGAGCAATTGGCCAGCGCGACCCACAAACGGTTTGCCGACCTGATCCTCTTGGCGCCCGGGAGCTTCGCCAATGATCATAATGCGCGCACTGGGATTGCCGTCGGAAAATACCAGATTGCGTGCACCTTTTTTCAGGGTGCAATGCTCGAATGTGGCGATAGTATTGCGAAGGGTCTCCAGGTCGTTGCATCGGGCTGCAAAGATGCGCGCGATATCTTCAGCGGCTTCTTCAATATGTGGGACTACTGGCAATACATCGATGTGTTTAAGGTTGCTGCTTAGTCCTATCGTTGGAGATTGTTTCTTTGTAGATTCCACAGCGTGTGTGTATCGGTCGATGGGTACGTCACCAATCGCCTCGTCTGCGCCAAGTTCGATGTGCCAATGAAGGGCCGTGAGAATGGCAAAGGAATCCATGACCAATGAATAGCAGGAAAGAAATGAGAGCTAAAGGCATGCTGTGGTTTTTCTAAAGGTGTTCTGAGCTAAATTTGCATAGTTGTGTTGGTACCCGGATAAAAAACTGGATTATAGGATCGCGATAAGATTATCCCTAGATTTGCGATTTTGATTATGAAGGATCGCCGGTGCAGGGTTGTTTAGCATCCCACAGGCATCTATAATCGCTCAAGTCAGATGAGGGGTCGGCCATGACGTTTACCGCCAAACACCTTTTAGGGATAGATCATCTCTCTAGTGATGACATAATTTCCATCCTTGATCTTGCTGAACATTATGTAACGCTAAACCGCCAATCTCAAAAGAGATCTGATGCATTGAATGGGCTGACGCAGATCAACATGTTTTTTGAGAACTCGACGCGGACACAGGCTAGCTTTGAGTTGGCAGGAAAGCGGTTGGGCGCGGATGTGATGAACATGGAGATGGGGGCATCATCGATTAAAAAGGGTGAGACGCTGATTGATACGGCTTTGACGTTGAACGCGATGAATCCTGATCTTTTGGTAGTGCGGCATCCCAATTCGGGTGCAGTGGAGTTGCTTGCTGAAAAGGTGAATTGTGCTGTTTTAAACGCGGGCGACGGGCAGCATGAACACCCAACACAAGCACTTCTTGATGCGCTTACCATTCGTCGTGCGAAGGGACGGCTGCACCGTCTTAGTGTCGCAATTTGTGGTGATATTGCACACAGTCGTGTTGCACGCTCAAATATTTTTCTACTTAATAAAATGGAGAGTAGAATTCGACTTATAGCACCCAAGACTTTGTTGCCTAGTGGGATTGATCGATTTGGGGTCGAGATATTCGATGACATGAGAAAGGGACTTGAAGGTGTTGATGTGGTGATGATGTTGCGATTGCAACGAGAACGTATGGACGGCGCGTTCATTCCATCTTCCCGCGAGTATTATCATCGTTGGGGTCTTACTGCAGAGAAACTGGCACACGCGAAGGACGATGCTATCGTAATGCATCCAGGACCGATGAATAGGGGGGTCGAAATTGACGGGGACCTTGCGGACGACCTAAATCGATCAGTTATACAGGAGCAGGTGGAGATGGGTGTGGCAGTGCGTATGGCAGCGATGGAATTGTTGGTGCGCGGACGCCGCGCCGCGCCGCTAACACAGCAGGTAGCGGTATGATGCAAGCACTCGATTTGATTGTGTTTGTGATCTTTATGATTGTAAATTCCCCTAGGCTGGCTATCGAAATGCGGAGAAATGGGCGATGACTTTGCTACTGAGAAATGCCCGTTTGATTGACCCTGAAAATGGGGAGCGCTCTGGAACAGTCGTGATTGAGGGTGGTCGGATCTCACAGATTATTCCGGATGGGAATACCTTGCCTAATTCTATGCGCTCCATTGATTGCGGGGGCAAATGCCTCGCTCCTGGGATCGTTGATGTAGGCGTAAAGGTTTGTGAACCTGGTGAGCGACATAAGGAAAGCTTTCGCACTGCAGGCGAGGCTGCGGCTGCTGGTGGGGTGACAACTATGGTTGTGCGGCCAGATACAGAGCCAGCGATCGATAGCCCAGAGACACTGCAATTTGCAGCTCGGCGTGCTGCGGATGTGTCCAAGGTAAATGTGTTACCGATGGCGGCGCTGACCAAGGATCGTGCGGGCAAAGAAATGGCTGAGATCGGATTTCTAATGGATGCGGGTGCTGTCGCTTTTACAGATTGTGATTTCGTGAACCGCAACAACAAGATTTTTGGGCGATGTCTGAGTTACGCCAAAATGATGGATGCAGTGGTGATTGGTCATGCGCAGGAGCCCGTAATGTCTGAGGGTGCCTGCGCAACTTCTGGGCCGTTTGCGTCTAAGCTTGGTTTGCCGGCTGTTTCTGTCATTGCTGAGCGAATACAGTTGGAACGTGACATGGCGATGGTTGAAATGACTGGTGTGACCTACCATGTCGACCAACTATCTGCTGCTGCGAGTTTGCCCGTTTTGGAAAGGGCTAAAGCTGCGGGCCTATCTGTCAGTGCCGGAGTTTCGATACACCATCTGACACTTAACGAGCTGGATATTGACGGATATCGGACTTTTTTTAAAGTGAAGCCGCCCCTACGCCACGAAGATGATCGCTTGGCTATGGCCGAGGCAGTTAGCACGGGCTTGATTGATATTATTAGTTCTATGCACACGCCTCAGGACGAAGAAAGCAAGCGGTTGCCGTTTGAGGAGGCGGCAAGTGGGGCTGTTGGGCTAGAGACTTTGTTGCCTGCATCCATGTCCTTGGTGCACGCTGGACATATGGATTTGGTGACGCTTTGGCGCGCACTGTCGTTGAACCCTGCGAAACTGTTGGGTTTGGAGGCTGGACGAATGAGCGAAGGTGCACCTGCGGATTTGGTGTTGTTTGATCCTGAAAAGCCGTTTGTGATGGACCGCTACGCGCTTAAGTCACGTTGTAAAAATACCCCGTTTGATACGCGTCGGATGCAGGGTGTGGTTTTTCGCACCTTTGTGGGTGGGGAAGAAGTTTACGCCCGCTGATGCGAGAAGCCCCTGATTAAATTGGGGTGATTGCACACGGGTGATTGATATGGAGGACTGAGTGCCAGTGATAGATATCACATTAGTGCAGGGGCTGTTGGTGGCGGTCTGCGGGTATTTTCTGGGGTCTATTCCGTTTGGTATGGTTTTGGCGAAGATCATGGGTTTGGGTAATTTGCGCGATATCGGGTCGGGTAATATTGGCGCAACGAATGTTTTGCGTACGGGCAATAAAACGGCGGCATTTTTGACGTTGGTATTTGATGCAGGCAAGGGTGCTATTGCCGTGGTGTTAGCGCAGGTGCTGTTTGGTGATGTGGCGGCGCAAATTGCTGGGCTGTCGGCATTTCTGGGACATTTGTTTCCCGTGTGGTTGCAGTTTAACGGTGGCAAAGGTGTTGCGACATTTCTTGGAATTTTGTTTGCACTGGCGCTTCCGGGTGCGGTTGCAGCTTGTATGACTTGGTTGGCTGTGGCCGTTGTTGGGCGCATTTCGTCCCTATCTGCTCTAATTGCATCACTTTTTACGCCAATCTGGTGTTTTGTGTTTGGTCATACCAATATGATTGCTTTAACCGTGGTTTTGGCAGCACTGATTTGGTGGAGCCATCGCGGCAATATTGTTCGGATTCTTGCTAGAACTGAACCAAGCTTTCGTAAAAAGAATTAAGTAAAGCAGTGTAATCCAGAGGCTGGGTTAAAAGACCTTTCCGATCCTTATATGTTTTCAAGTAACTTATGAAGCTGCCTTCATTAAGTTTTATTGATGTAACAATTTTGTTAAGGTCGAGGAAACAGATCATGGCCTTCATGACTGGCGTAAAAGCGGTTTTTAGCAAATATGCCATTTTGAATGGCCGCGCTCTACGATTTGAGTATCAGTGCTGGACTTTATTTTCCATCATCGTTTCGTTCGTGGCATTCACTATCGATGATGTTCTAGGCATGTTTTCGTTTAACCTGTTATGGTCTCTGATAGCATTACCGCTCAGCACGTTTGAAGCTACGCGGAGGTCGCACGATGTAGGGTGATCTGGTTGGTGGCAATTACTTTTGTTCGCAGGTGTCGAGGGTTTTTGCTGTTACATTATTTAAGGTGATGAAGGCGATAATGCCTACGGTTCGTATCGGATGGATCGATAGGATCAGAGTGTGTCGTTCAGCTAATTTCGATTAAGATGGGCATCCGCGTACTTCAATTGCGTGTTTGCCTCCCAGCAAAGTCATAGTGATTTTCCTGCGATCTAGGATCAGAGGTGTATCGCCGTAAGTGTATAGATTTGCGCTGGCGATGAGCTTGGTCCCTCTTATCGATGTGTGGTATTGTTCAATCCATGCTTCTGGGTGAGGTAACTCAAACACTGTAAATGTATCTGCTGGCAGCGACGCGCGGGTTCGCATTTTTGCCGTCAGCTGGAACCCGCCGCTTATTGGTTTAATCTGACATTTGACAGAGTGGATGCCTGCGGCTTTGGCAGTTTTAGGTAGCCGCGCCATCGCGGCGCGGATGACTTCATGGTTTTGAGAGTGCGTTTCTAAGACTTTTAGCTCGAATTTAGCGCTTACGGGCATGCAGATGTCTTCACAAACACCGAAGGTAACCTCTCCTTTGAGTAAGATTGGTTGCCCTGCGTTTTGTGGTGTGATGTCAATTGGCAGGATCAACTCGGTCTTATAGCCAAGTGTTCGACCCGCTTCGTCGTTAAATATATTGGGTTCTGGCCAATGGAAAGTTATTGCACGGACGTTTTTCGACCCTTTCCAATCGAATAATGGTGGGATGCCGTTTCCGCCCGGTGCTCGCCAGTAGGTCTTCCACTTATCCCGTAGTTGGATGCGTGCTGCTATTATATGGCCTTTCTGCGATGGATAGCCTGGCAAAATATCGAAACGCGCCACATTTTGAAGGTCGTATTCCTGCGCGGGTGCTGAGTTGGGCGCACAAATCAAAACGCAAAGTATGGTCAGGGTACGGTAAAACATCAGGTTGGCATTCGTTTGTTGATTGACACACAGAGTAAGGGCTGCATTACCAAACGAAAAGTAACATTTTGGCAAGATTGAACTGAAAAATAACTTGATAGGTTGAAATACTTACAGTTTACGATCATCTTCTGAGTAAATCGTGCGTTGCAGGCAAAAGAGCTTGGCTTAGATTGATGGCGCAGCAAATTACAGAGGTATTTCGTATCCGATGAACCCTTTTGAAGCAGAAGTAGAGCACTTAGATGGCAAGTTATTGATTGCTATGCCATCTGTGGGGGACCCGCGCTTCAACCGTTCCGTTATCTGTATCTGTGCTCATTCTGGTGATGGTGCGATGGGGTTAATCGTCAACAAGCCTGCTGAGAACCTAAACTTTGGTGATCTTTTAGAACAGCTTGCTATCAAGGCTGCACGCCCGATCGATGGGATCGATGTGCATTATGGCGGTCCTGTGGAACATGGACGCGGGTTTGTGCTGCATTCGCGTGACTATGAGTCCGAGGATGCGACGCTAAATGTCAATGAAACTTTTGGTATGACGGCGACACTTGATATTCTTGACGATATTTCGCAAGGAGTTGGTCCTGACAAGTGTTTATTGGCGCTGGGATATGCTGGTTGGGGTCCAGGACAGCTGGAGAATGAGATCCGCGACAATGGCTGGATAACCTGTGATGCTAATCCAGCACTAGTATTTTCTGATGATCACGATGCCAAGTGGAAAGCAGCACTAGATGTTGTTGGCATTGATCCGCGAATGCTTTCAAGCACTGGTGGAAGCGCCTAGGGATCCTCTAAAAGAAAAAACCCTCGAGCGTGCCCGAGGGTTTCAAAGACCTTTTCGGATCTCAGGATGGCCAGGTGAACCTAGACCATGCCTTCACGCTGAAGTTTTTTCCGTGCGAGCTTTCGCGCGCGCCGTACTGCTTCCGCCTTTTCACGGGCTTTTTTAACTGAAGGTTTCTCGTAATGTTGCCGAAGCTTCATTTCACGAAATACGCCTTCACGTTGCAGCTTTTTCTTCAAGGCACGAAGTGCCTGATCGACATTATTGTCACGAACCGATACCTGCATGTGGGGTCACCACCTTTCTAGGTTAAATTTGCATGGGGCAATCTTGACAAAAAGCCCCGTAGTGCAGGAGGTGGCGGTATAGCAAGGATGTGTTATATTGTCCAGCAAGGAGACGCCTATGAACAACGCGCCAAAAACTGAAGAAACACACCTGTCTGAAACTCGCGCAAAGTTATTACGTGCAGCGGAAGTGCACGTAGTTTTTGATGGTTGGTCCGATGCGACATTTACAGCAGCGGTTGAAGATTCGGGAGTGGAGGCAGGGCTGGCGGAGATTGCGTGTCCACGGGGCGGTTTGGATTTGGCTGTCGCCTATCATAAGGCGGGTGATCTCGCCATGGTGGCTGCGTTAGAGACAGCTGATCTTGGTGCGATGCGGTACTCGGAGCGGGTGGCGTACGGCGTTCGCGTACGGCTAGAAACTACCGACCGAGAAGCTGTGCAGCGTGGTGTTAGTTTGTTTGCATTACCAATTCATGCAGCAGAAGGAGCGACGCTGGTTTTAGGAACGGTCAGCCTGATCTGGGAAATATTGGGCGATACGAGCACAGATGTGAATTGGTATACTAAGCGGGCAATTCTAGCTGGCGTGTACTCTAGTGTTTTGTTGTTCTGGCTTGGTGATGATAGCTATGAATCTGCGGACACTTGGGAATTTTTGGATCGGCGCATAAACAATGTGATGCAGATTGAAACGTTCAAGGTTAAGATGCGTGATAATTCGTTGGTCAAGGCCTTTATGTCTGGACCTGGGCGTTTTCTGGGACACATCAAAGCCCCGAGTAAACGGGCACAGACAGATTTTCCGGGCTATATTGCACCCAAAGACTAGCTATGAAATGGTCTCGTAAAGTGGAGGACTATAGATGGCGTTAAGTGATACACAACTTACCTTCTTTAACGGTAAATGGACCGAAGGTAATACGCCCATTTTGGGTGCTGCAGATCACTCTATGTGGCATGGGAACATGGTATTTGACGGGGCTCGGTTTTTTGAGGGTGTGATGCCTGATCTCGCGCATCACTGTGAGCGGGTGGTCGCCTCTGCTGAGACGATGGGTATGCAATCGCCTGTCACTGCTGAAGAGATTGCGGAGCTGGTTCGAGAGGGCGTTAAACGCCTTGATACAGAAGATGCGTATTATCTACGCCCTATGATGTGGTCAGCAGATTGCTTGCCCGGCATCATGGAAGCTGATCCCGAATCAACTCGGTTTGCTGTTTGTTTGGAAAAGATTGCTATGCCGCTAGCAGGTGATATGCCAATGACAGTAAGCCCGTTTCGCCGTCCTGACCCGCGTACCGCGTTAACTACAGCGAAGGCCGCGTGTCTTTATCCGAACAATGCGCGGATTATTACGGAGGCGAAGTCTCGCGGGTTTAAAAATGCTTTGTCTTTGGATTTGGACGGGTACGTGGCTGAATCGGCCACGTCTAATGTGTTTCTAGTCAAAGATGGTGTAGTACGAACACCTTCACATAATGGTACGTTTCTGAACGGTGTAACGCGACGGCGCGTAATTGGTTTACTACGGTCAAATGGCTTTCAAGTAGATGAAGTATCACTTACTGTCGAGAATTTTCGTGATGCGGATGAGATGTTCCTGACGGGCAATGCAGCGAAGGTTTTACCGGTCACTGCGCTCGATGAACGGAAACTTCAACATGGTCCCGTGACGCGAAAAGTGCGAGAATTATATTGGGACTTTGCCCACACTAAGTTTGAGAAAGTAGCACTATGAGCAAGATGAATGTTGTTGAGATTTCGAAACCTGGGGGGCCGGAAGTGTTAGTCCCCGCTGTGCGAGATGTTCCAGAGGTAGGATACGGTGATATCCTTATCAGAGTGACTGCAGCGGGTGTGAACCGCCCTGATGCTTTGCAGCGGGCAGGGGCTTATGACCCGCCCAAAGGTGCATCTGATTTGCCAGGGTTGGAATGTTCAGGCACGATTGCCGCCGTGGGTGCAGGTGTGACGCGCTGGAATGTTAATGATGAAGTTTGCGCTTTGCTGCCCGGTGGTGGCTACGCAGAGTATGTGACTACACCAGCAGATCACGCACTGCCTGTGCCTAAGGGTTTAGATATGGTGCAAGCGGCAGCGCTGTGTGAGACTTTCTTCACCGTTTATTCCAACGTATTCATGCGCGGAGACTTGCATGCGGGTGAGGTTTTCCTCGTGCATGGCGGATCATCGGGAATTGGCACTACTGCGATTCAGTTGGCAGCCAAAGCGGGTGCGCGGGTTTTTGCAACGGCTGGGTCCGCAGAGAAATGTGCAAAATGTGTAGAGTTGGGAGCCGAACGAGCCATCAATTATCGGGAGGAAGACTTTGTTGAGGTAATGCAGGCTGAGACTGAAGGTCGTGGTATTAATGTAATCCTCGATATGGTGGGTGGGAACTATATTCCACGCAATGTGAAGGCGTTGGCCATCGGTGGCCGTCTGGTTCAAATTGCGTTTCTAGGTGGGGCGACAGCGGAGTTGAATTTTGCTCAAGTTATGGTGAAGCGATTGACGATCACCGGGAGCACTTTGCGCCCGCAAAGTAATGTGGCGAAAGCCGCAATCGCTCGGAGTTTAGAGACAAAAATTTGGCCCATGCTTTCGGATGGAACGATTGCGCCGGTGATGGACAGCACCTTTCCTTTGGCAGAGGCGGCGATAGCCCATGCGAAGATGGAAACGTCGAAACATATAGGAAAAATTGTGCTCGTGATTTGAGGTTACTATGTCGTCGCTAATTAAGAGACAGGAGGCCTAACTCAAAGAAAAGCTCTATGTCTAAAGCTGCTGGGAAATGAAAATTATGGTTCTTACACAAAAACAGAAAGACCAGTTTTGGCGCGAGGGAGTGTTGGTTGTTGAGGATGCGGTGACGTCTGATCAGTTGGCTGAGTTGCGTGGTGTGTTTGCAGATTGGGTTGAGGAAAGTCGTGGGCACACCGATGATTATGGAGAGACAATGGATGGGCGGCCTCGATTTGATTTGCAGCCAGGGCATAGTGCCGCGATCCCAGGCTTACGGCGCGTCCAGTCACCAGAGGAAGTGTCGGATGTTTTTGCCAACACAATGCGCGCAGCTCGTACGGTTGATATGTGTGTGGAACTAATTGGCCCTGCGTTGAGATTTCATCATGGGAAGGTAAATTCAAAAATGCCTGGCACAGCCACAGCGGTGAAATTTCATCAGGATTTTCCATTTCAGCCAATGACGAATGACGACATTATTACGTGTTTGCTATTTTTGGATGATGTGACGTTAGAAAACGGCCCGTTGGAAGTGGTGCCTGGCACGCATAAGGGGCCAATCTATTCCCACTGGCATGGTGGGCGGTTTACAGGAGCTGTAGCAGACTCTGTAAAAGATGAGCACATTGGGAATTTGGTAAAATGTACAGGTAAGGCTGGATCGGTTTGTTTGATGCATGCGCGATTGCTGCATGGGTCTGCCCCTAACAAATCAGACAAACCCCGAACGCTCTACATAACCACATATTACGCCGAGGATGCAATTGAGCTGTCGCCTAACCATTTACCGAGTAGGCTGACCCATGAGATCGTACGCGGTGAGGCATCGGGGAGGGTGCGCTGCACACCATATAACTTAGAACTGCCAGAGGTTCCCACAGACACGAGTTTTTTTGCACAGCAGGAACAAAGTTAAGTTGCGGCAAGGCCACTCAAAATCGGACAATCTGCACGGTCATCGCCTGCACAACTGTCGGCAAGGAGAGTTAATTCATCGCGTAGAGTTTGTAGCTCGCTTAGCTTTGCATCAATTTCTAATATATGGTTGAGGGTAATAGCTTTCACGTCAGCGCTGGCGCGGGATTGATCGGAGTATAGAGCCAAAAGATTGCGACAAGTTTTCAACGAAAAGCCAAACGCCCGAGCGCGTCTCACAAAGATAAGACGGCGCAACGCGCGTTCATCGTACAGACGATAGCCTTTGTCCGAGTGACCCTCTGGCATGACCAGTCCGATATCTGAATAGTAACGGATGGTTTTGATGGGCATGTCCGTCTTTTTTGCAGCAGTACCGATGGTATACATGCTTTCACTCTCCAATTGAGAGTCCAATTATACTGAGGGTTGCAAATTCAGCAAAGGATATTGCTACGATTGATATCAATTAATTTGATTATGATAGGTTAGGCAGATTAACCAAAGCAGCTGTAATACTAAATTTTGTTATGAATTGATAAAAAATCGTCAATTGCCTCTAATTTAAGAGGCCAAAATAACGCTATGGCGCCGAAATCACACTCTCCTAATTTTTCGCGGTTGTTGGAAACGGTCAATCTGAGCAAAACGTGTTAAGAAAATACGAACATGGGTCTTTTACTTTGAGGGTTCTATGGTTATACCAGTCATGCATTTCCCTCCTAAAACGGCAAATCGCGAAGGCCACGACCCGAGCAACCGATTTTACGGTACGGGAGAGATTTATTTGGAGGATCGAGCATGGCGCTCCCTATTATGGCCAAAGCCACTGCTGTATGGCTTGTAGATAACACGACGCTTAGCTTTAAGCAGATTGCAGATTTCTGTGGTTTGCACGAGCTGGAAGTAAATGGAATTGCTGATGGTGAGGTAGGCCAAGGCATCAAGGGTTTTGATCCTATTGCCAACAAGCAGTTGACCCAAGATGAAATCGATAAAGGTCAAGCGAGCCCGCGCCATAAGTTGCAATTACTGCATAACCCTGCGGCGGACGGTGAGCAGAAACGCCGTGGGCCGCGTTACACGCCGCTATCCAAACGCCAGGATCGCCCTGCGTCTATACTCTGGCTGGTGAAGTTCCATCCAGAGCTGACAGATGGTCAAATATCAAAGCTGGTTGGTACAACGAAGCCGACCATACAGGCCATGCGGGACCGCACACATTGGAACATCGCGAATCTTCAGCCGATCGATCCCGTTGCGTTGGGCTTGTGCAGGCAGTTGGAATTGGACGCGGCAGTAGCCAAAGCGGCGGCCAAAGCGGCTAAAGACGGAACAACAATTTCTGATGAGGAACGTTTGAAGCTCGTTTCGACAGAACAATCTTTACAGATGAATGCTGAGACAACCCTGCCATCGAACATGGCTGGACTGGAAAGCTTTACGCTGGCGGATTCGCCAGAGGAAGAAAAAGAAGAGCTTGTGGTCGATGCTGATAGCCTGTTCAACTTACCAAAAGTCGGTAGTGACGACGAAGACGGCTCATAGGAAGTGTTTCATATCAATCGAATGAAGCCCGGCTAGTATGCTGGGCTTTTTTGTCGGTTTTGAAATAGAAGCTGGCTATTGTGACCTGTAGGATTAGAAGGTGCATACTTTCTGCACGTTTGAAAACGAAATGGATACGGAATGGCCCCAACAGAACGCAGTGCAATTGTGGGTATTAGCTGTGCCCTGGGAGCGACGGTATTTTTTTCGCTTAATGATCTCTCAATAAAGTTTCTAAGCGGGGATTATCCGCTGCATCAGATCGTATTCGTGCGGGCTGCAGTAGCGCTCTCTATTACACTTTTTGTTATCATACCTTTGGAAGGAGGACTGGTTGCTTTGAAGACGCAGCGCCCGATGATTCATGTGGTGCGTGGGATGTGCGTCGTAGTGGCCAATAGTGCATTTTTTGCGGCGATTGCTGTGATGCCATTAGCAAATGCGTCTGCAATTTTCTTTGTTGCGCCACTGTTTATTACTGGTCTGTCGATGCTTTTTCTTAAAGAGGTTGTTGGGTTTCGGCGTTGGGTGGCTGTTGTTGTCGGATTACTGGGTGTAGTGATTGTTGTGCGGCCAACAGGAGCAGAGTTTACAGCAATGACGCTCTTGCCTGCGATCGCGGCACTAGCCTATGCTGCGTTGCAGATTTTAACACGGCATACGGGAATGAGCGAGAGGGCGTCAACTATGTCTTTTTACATTCAATTGACATTCCTTTTGGTTACGGGTGGTTTAGCTTTGGTTCTCGGGGATGGGCGGTTTGCGGGCTCCGAGAATGATGCGTTAGAGTTTTTTCTTCGGCCTTGGATTATGCCGCCAACGATGGACGGGCTCATCATGCTCGCTCTTGGTGGAGTGAGCGCTTGTGCAGGTTACCTAATTTCGCAGGCGTATCGGGGAACAGATGCGGGTGTGGTCGCGCCTTTTGAGTATGTGACGCTGTTGTTAGCAGTATTTTGGGGTATCGTTATCTGGAATGAATGGCCCGCATTTAGCACATGGATTGGGATAATTTTGATCGCTGGATCTGGAATTTTTGTGGCATTGCGCGAAGCCAAGTTGGACGCAAAACCTTCGGCGAAGTGGGTTGCAGCGCGGCGTTAAAGTATTCGATGGCAAGCATAGATGAGCACGGTTATTTTTATCTCTATAAGTAAAGAACAGTCCGCGTGTCATCTTGTTCAAAAAGCCAACGCTTTAGTGCGCCGCAGCTTCCAACGGATCAATAAGAGACCGGCCGCCGTCTACGGTGATTATTTGCCCCGTCATGAAGCCTGATGCCTCTGTTGAAAGGAATTGTGCTGTTTCAGCCACTTCTTGGGCTTCTGCGATCCGGTTTAGTGGCGTTGCAGCCAGTGTAGCAGCACGTACATCAGGGTCGTTTTTCAAGCGAGATTGCAAAGATGCGGACATGACGGAGCCAATAGCAATTGCGTTCACGCGGATACGTTGATCGGCAAAGGCTACCGCTAGGGATCTGGTCATTTGGTTTAGAGCTGCGCAAGCCACGGAATATGCGAGTAGTTCCGCATGCGTTCTGTCTGATGCGATAGAAGACAGGTTTACGACTGCACCGATGCCACCTTCGGATGGGTTTTTCTTTTCCTGCGCGATCATGCGTTTGGCCACTGCTTGGGTGACGCGAAGGTTTGCTAGTACGTTTTGCTGGAATAGCTCTTCAAAATGGTCTTCACGTTGATCCAGTGGATTGGACGGAAGTACTTGGCGTGATGCATTGATAAGAATATCGATGCTATCGAATGCATCAATAGTAGCGGACAGCAGATTGGCAACAGTCAGCTTTTTGCGCAAGTCGCCTGCAAAATAGCGGACGTTTTGTCCGTCACCGTCAATTGCATCTGCTTCAACTTGGAGTTTGGCTTCGTCCATATCCACCAGAATGACGTTGGCGCCGTGATCGGAAAAGTGTCGTGCCACCTCCAGACCGACGCCGTTCGCCGCACCAGTGATAATGGCTGTCTTACCTTCGAGAGAAAAAGACATGAGTAACGACCTTTGTTGATTCTGCACCTTCAATATAGCAGGGTACACGGTATTGGGTTAGCATTTTGACTTCCGTGCATGGATGATTTTGTAGCGGTTGGATTGGGCTGTCACTTCCCAGTTAGAAAAGCAGTCATCCAGGGTCGCTTCGTAAGCTAACTGGCGGTTGGCCACGAGAAACATCTGGCCCGCAGGTTTCAGGAGTTTTGCGGCGGAGTAGATGAATGCACGGCCCAGAGCTGGGTCGGCTTTGCGGCCCGTATGAAATGGTGGGTTTGAGATGAGCGTATCGTAGACATTTTTCGTAGTTAAATGTGTCGCATCTGCCCACTGGAACCTAGCGCGGGCGTCTGTGATATTGAGTTTCGCGCTTTCGAGCGCCGCATACTCTGCTTCAATCAAGTCAATGTTTTCGATGCCTGGGCAAGTTTCAAGCGCTTTTGCCGAGAGCCAGCCCCAGCCAGCGCCAAGGTCTGCAGTTTTGCCTTTTAGCCTGCCTGCAAAAGCTGGGGCGAGTTCTGCTGAACCGGGATCGATACCATCGGCTGAAAACACACCTTTTGAAGTGTACCACCCCTCCGCATTTTTAGTAGGCTTTGTAGAGTTACCCCAATGGGAGAAGGGGTTGATTTTAGACTGTTTAGATAGCCAAAAAACCTTGCCGTGTGATTTGGAGATTTGTCCATTAACAGTGGTATGTCTCTTTGCGTCTTTAAGCAAACTTTCGATACCGTCAGTTTTCTCTCCATCGATTAAAATTACGCCACCCACCGGCAGGCTATCATGGGCCTTCGCAATTAACGTGCGGGTCTCGTTCTTGGAGCGGGTGATGTGGACGATGGCCAAGGCAGCGGCTTCAGGTGGTGTCGTGGTAGTAGTGTAACCCGCAGTTTTCAGATCTAAGTAATCGGGGAAATTACCTTGGAAGCAAACTAGTCGATCTTTGGGTAAATTGAGATAGTCGCCGTATGCCCGATAAATCGCAATCATGCCGTCAGTGGGAATGTCAAACGCGCGGTTCTCAATGGGAAGCATCAGGCGGGTATGTGTGGTCATGGCAGAGGCGTTTGGCGCCTATTCCTTTTCCATAGTGCACTGCAGTGGGTGCTCATGTTGACGTGCTGCTTCCATCACTTGCATAACTTTTGTTTCAGCAATCTCATGGCTAAATAGCCCAACCACAGCGAGACCTTTTTGATGTACGGTCATCATCAGCTCAATAGCTCCTGCATGGCCAATTCCAAAGAATCGTTCGAGCACGTGAACAACAAACTCCATCGGAGTGTAGTCATCGTTCAAGAGCATAACTTTATAGAGAGGTGGACGCTGTGTTTTTTCTTTTGGCTTGGTTGCCAGCGCTGTATCACCATCTGGACTTCCCATATTGTCATCGTCCTGGGCGTAAATCACAAATTCTGCCTTCGTATAAATCATTATATCGTAATTCTTCCGTCTGCCATATATAGCGCCTCTTCAAAAAGAAAAAAGGGGTGGAATATGGGGCGAAAGCCAACAAAAATCTAATCAAAGTTAGTGCGCTCGAAAGTAATATCCTGTATTCAGCCCCAATATCTAGTGCCTAATGTGGCTTAAAGTCGTGTATTTAGTGCAGTGTTGCTGCGATGACACCGTAGTGGCCTTTAAAAATAAAGTGTTTCTGTCACTTAAAGGTATATGATACCTTTTACGCATAAAAACACCAAAAATGGTGATGAGGCAGTTTAAATTACGGGACGTCGGAGAACCGATGCGAATCGCAACAGTAGTACGGGCGTATTGCGCCCTTTTGATCATTCTTTCTTCTAATTTTGGAGCATCTATTGCGCAGGCCGCTCCGTATGCAGCGGTTGTTGTTGATGCCCGCACCGGTGAAGTTTTGCACTCTCGGAATGCAGATACTCGGTTACATCCTGCGTCGCTGACAAAGATGATGACCCTCTACGTAGTTTTTGATGCGGTGGAGCGGGGCGAAATTAGTTTAAATAAAAAAATTAAGATCTCGCGGTTTGCATCGACAGAACCGCCAAGTAAGCTGGGTTTGAAGGTAGGCCAAAAGATTGCTCTGCGGTATTTGATCCGCGCCGCAGCTGTGAAGTCCGCAAATGATGCGGCAACTGCGCTCGGAGAAGCAATTTCTGGGTCTGAGAAAGAATTTGCCAAACGGATGACGAGCACGGCTCACATGTTGGGAATGAAAAACAGCACCTTCAAAAATGCCCACGGATTGACGCAGTCGGGTCATTTGTCGACTGCAAGGGATATGACGCTTCTGGGTCGTCGCTTGTTCTATGACTTCCCTGATTATTATAATCTATTTGCACGTAAATCAACGGATGCTGGAGTGCGAGATGTAGCCAACACTAACCGCAAATTGTTGAGAAATTATCGCGGCGCTGATGGGATTAAAACAGGTTACACCAATGCGGCTGGGTTTAACCTTGTAGCCTCTGCTGAGAGGGGGCAGAAACGAGTAATTGCGACTGTGTTTGGTGGTAAAACTTCCGCATGGCGGAATGCGCGTGTTGCTGAACTACTTGATATGGGATTTAAAAGATCTGAAACACGTGTGGCTGTGCGCAAACCAGTGCCTGTCAATTTGGGTAGTGTGAGTACGAAGACCTTTAGCTTGGCCTCTAGTGGTGCTGTGAAAAAAAGTCCACGCCCCCGAATTCGTGCGCTAGGAACATTCGCGGTAGAGAAACAAGTTAAGGCAATTGAACAAGCTGTTTTGACGGTGAACCGTGAATTAGTGCCTGATAGAGTAGTGAAGGTTGCAACTAATCAGGTTGTGCCCACGGTGGATGTGGTATCGCAAGAGGATAAACCTTTGAGAGTTGTGACCCGCGTCTCTACTGAGGGCAATCGATATTGGGGTGTTCAGGTTGGCGCTTTTTCGAATCGCCATCAGGCAGAGAAAGCGCTGCTGCAAACGGCTCTGCGCGAGTTGCAGTCACTTGAAGGATCTGAGCGACGCATTGATTATGCGACTGTGAATGGCCACAAAAAATATCGTGCACGGTTTGAGGGCTTATATCAATCAGATGCCAATATGGCTTGTGCTCGGTTGCGGGCGCGAAATCAGTCGTGCTTCCCAGTGGCTCCTGGGTCTTAGAGGCGAAGCAAAGACAACAAAGCTACACACAACGTAGATTTGGTGCGAACTTGTTTGTCTAAGAGCTTTTCGGCATCAACCTTAATCAGAGTTTTTACTGAACACCTTGGTCATTAGAATGCCTGGAAGATTTGTGACACTTTTCATCAGGCACACTGAAAAATATGTTTTTTAGAGATGAAAACCTTTCGATTCTTATTAACAAGCTGGTGATATTTAACGCCTGTCGCGGGCAGGCCAAAGGTCTTAGTTTTTTCTTATTTGGGGGACATGCTGAAAATCGGATCGTTGCGATCTCGGCCTGCGAGGTGGGACTAGCGGCCAGTGGGATCGCAAATAACTGTTTGGCTGGCATTGATTGTAAACGCCATGTTACCACCTGAGCCGTAAATACCATTAACGCTTGTTTTTAAATCCAAAAGGGAGGGCTTAAAGTTCGCGTAGCAGACGTTTTGAACGATCTCGACTGGAAACCTTAACTAGTCGTTGGCACATACGGATGGAGTTGACGACAATATAACTACTTACATCACAGGCAAACGTGTCACTGTTCTCAACCACGATCAGCGCGGTGAATGCACGGAGTTTGTTACGAATTAAAAACCGCAAGGAAAATGATAACTGCTATCGAGACAGCGCTAACGCGGATAGACCACGTAATGAAACCGTCAAAAGCTGCTTCTTGTGCGGATGTGTCCATTTTTCCGTGTTCATGGTTGGCCATTTTAAAGCCCTTTCGCTTCCAAGTCCTTGGAGCGTTTTGCCGCAAAAATGACCCTAATGCAATCGACAGTTTGCCGCTGGCAAAATCGATTAGTTATTTGGATGCAGGGCTGTCCAATTCGGTTGCCAGCTTGAACCCGATACGATTTGGTTCCTCTGCCTCGTCTAGCTTGGGTGAGGAAACAAGCATTACATTTAGTTGACTTACATGTTGAATAAGCTGAGTTTTTCGTCCACTTGGATCTTCGCCATAAAAAGTGATTAGGTCTGGTGCGAAATACCCCATTCCCCGAATGCGCAGCGTTCCGACGTCGCCACCCGTGAAGCCCATACCAACCTCTTCGCTGCTATCCAGAGTTTCTTCAAACTTTTGGATGTATAAGACAATTCGCTCATAGGCCCATTCTGCAGGAGATTTTTGTTCTAACTGCTTGCCATGCGTTTTTGGGGTCACCACCTGGTTCTCGCGCACTATGGATCCGTTTGATTTCATGCGCACTGCATAGCGTTCTGGAAGGGCTGCATCCTCGGCAGCTTCCGCAGTAGTCTTGATCACTTCAGTCATAGTTCCTCGCGTGTTTGTTGGTAAATCCATGCACCTTCGCCGTTGCGGGAGCGGGTAATTTTACCTTGCTGGTGAAGATGGTTTACATGCGCAACAGCCTCAACCAGCGCGAGGCCATACTCCCCATTGCCTATCGCTCTTTTGTAAAGTGGCGAGAAACACTCTGCGGCCGTTGCAGGCTTTTCCAGGTGGTCATATAAACGCTCAAGTGCGTGGTGGTGATTTTCGATCAATTGGCGCATTCGAGCAGCTAAGCCCATGAAAGGTAGTTTGTGACCCGGCAAAACAAAATGGTCATCTTTGGCCATAGTTTGAAAGTTTTCGCAGGCGTCAAGCCAGCCTTGAACAGGATCTGCGTCTGGCTCAGTCGCATAGACACCAAGATTTGAGGAGATACCCGGAATGATCTGATCCCCTGCGATGATGATATTATCGTCTTGGGACCAGAGGGTTGCATGTTCCGGCGCGTGGCCATTGCCAATATGCACATCATAGGTCCGTTTGCCGATAGTAATTGTATCACCTTGTTGTATCCTTTTAAATCCAAGCGGCATGGGGTGCACGATATCGGCATAATTGAACGGTTTTTGGGTGCGGCGTTCTTGGATAAGGTGGGTCGGCATGCCGGCAGATTGGTAAAACGTGATGGTTTCGGGCGGCAAAGATTTTTGATTGTCGAGTAATAGCATCCGCGCGAACAGCCAAGCAGTGCGTGTGGTGATCAGCTCGGCTCCAAGCTCCGATTGTAACCAACCCGCCATGCCAACGTGATCGGGATGATGGTGCGTCACCAAAACGCGCGTGACAGGTTTGCCGCCCAGTGGGCCTGCAAGGATTTTCTTCCACGTTGCAACCATGCGCTTTGAATGGAATCCCGTATCCACAATGCACCAACCGTCGCCATCTTCTAATGCATAGACGTTAACATGGTCGAGCCTCATGGGTAGAGGCAGGCGCATCCATAGGATACCGTCTGCGATCTTGGTTGCCTCACCCTCAGCGGGTGGGTTTTCAAAAGGGAATTGAATATTTTTCAAAGGTTATCCAGCCAGTGTATCTGTGTTGATTGCATAAAGAAGAGAATCACCTGCAATGGCAGAGGCGCAAAGCGCGTTGACCTGCGGCAGGAAATGGGCGGTATAAAAGGCGTTGAGCGAAGTGCGGTTATTATCTGTTGCTCCCCGAGTTAGATAGTGCCCCCCAAGGGTAAGCGCGAATGCGCGAAGATAGGCGGATGCTCCAGCGAAGCGGCTGTTTAACGTGTCTGACGCCAGCAAAGTTTCGGTCGTTTGGCGCAGCGCAATCTCGGCTGCGGCGAGTGTCGGGTTATTTGCTGCAGTTGCCTTGATGTCCTCCAGCATAGCAAAGGCCGCAGTGCCCCCGTCCATCAGTTTACGTGCAACGAGGTCCATGGATTGAATGCCGTTTGTGCCCTCGTATATACGTGTCACACGCACGTCACGGGCAAATTGAGCTGCGCCTGTTTCTTCAATAAAGCCCATGCCGCCGTGAACTTGAATGCCAAGGTCTGCAACCTCGGACCCTGTGTCGGTTCCAAAAGCTTTGGCAATCGGGGTTAGGAAAGCGGCGCGGGTTTTGAAGGTTTTGTCGCCTGTGGCATTTGCAAGGTCCGTGTTGATGGCTGTATCGAGGATGATCGCGCGTGCGACGGCAATCTGTGCCTTCATCGTAATCAACATGCGGCGAACGTCAGCGTGATCTGCAATGCTGCCTGTACCGCCTTCAACAGCTGTTTTGCCCTGTTTGCGACCTAGCGCGAATTCCAATGCTTTTTGGTAGGAGGCTTCGGCAACGCCGAGCCCTTCTGTTCCGACACCAAGGCGGGCATTGTTCATCATTGTAAACATTGCCGCCATGCCACCATTGGGCGCGCCAACCATCCAGCCTGTCGCGCCGTCAAATTCCATCACAGCGGTTGGAGATCCGTGCAGACCCATTTTATGTTCAAGTGATACAACCCGCAAAGAATTGGCGGCACCAAGGTTGCCATCTGCATCTGGGATAAATTTTGGTACGATGAAAAGTGAGATGCCTTTCGTGCCAGCAACACCATCTGGCAGGCGTGCAAGTACGAGGTGGCACACATTGCCGCCGAAATCATGATCGCCCCAGCTGATATAGATTTTCTGACCAGAAACCGCGAAAGTTCCATCGCCATTTTTGACCGCTTTGGAGTGCAGTGCACCCACATCTGAGCCTGCCTGTGGCTCAGTCAGGTTCATGGTGCCTGTCCATTCACCCGAGATTAATTTTGGCAAATAGAGCGCTTTGATTTCGTCTGAGCCGTGCGCTTCAAGGGCTTCAATCTGGCCTTGTGTCATAAGTGGATTAAGTGAGAGTGATAGGCATGCGGCGGACATCATTTCACCGACACAAGTGGTGACGGTAAGTGGTAATCCCATGCCGCCGTGTTTGGGATCAGCGGCCGCACCAACCCAACCGCCCTGCGCAATGGCGCGGTATCCGTCATCATAACCTGGCGCAGTGCGTACAACACCATTTTCGAGATGAGCTGGTTGTAAATCACCTGGACGTTGCAGCGGAGCAAGCACGTCTTGAGCCATTTTAGCTGCTTCGGACAGGATCGCAGATATCATTTCATCGCCTGCTTCTTTGAACCGTTCTGTCGCGGCAACGTCCTTGTAGTTAAGGACATTCCGCAGCAAATGGAGGTGTTCTGCTGTAGGGGCTGAGTAAGGCATTGTGTTTCCTTATGCGTCACGGGTTTGCTTTGGCGGGCCATTCGGGTAAACGACATCAGATCTGTGTTGATCGCTTGTCTATAACGATAACCACGAAACAATAACAAAGACGATGCGTCAAATGCCACAAAAAACTTATCATTTTCATCCTGAAGAATTCTTATTGGCGGCAGATGTATTACGCGCTGGCGGGCTTTTGGCATTTGCTACTGAAACTGTTTACGGATTGGGTGGCGATGCGCGAAATGGAGCAGCTGTGGCTGCGATATATGCTGCGAAGGGCCGCCCTGCCTTTAACCCGCTGATTATTCATGTAGCAGATTTGGATAGTGCCGAAAAATACGGTGTGTTTTCGGATAAGGCGCGAGAGCTAGCCTATGCGTTTTGGCCCGGCCCATTGAGCTTGGTTGTGCCTGTCCGCCGTGATGCGGGATTGTCGTCTTTGGTAACGGCGGGTTTGGATACTGTTGCAATTCGTGTACCTGCGCATGAAGGTGCGCACGCTTTGTTAGCGGCGTTTGACGGGCCAGTTGCAGCCCCGTCCGCCAATCCATCGGGCGGGATAAGTCCGACACGCACGGCGCATGTGATGGCTGGGTTATATGGGCGGATTGACGGTGTTCTTGAGGGTGGTGATTGTGCAGTTGGTTTGGAATCAACGATTTTGATGGTGAAGGACGACGTTGCCTTGTTGCGAGCAGGTGGCGTTGCTATCGAAGATATCGAGGCAGTTTTGCGGGGGGCGATTTTACGGCCCAGTGATCCAAAAACACCGCAATCACCGGGGCAATTAGCATCGCATTATGCGCCAAATGTGGCGGTTCGTATTAATGCGGCGGCGAAGGAAGATGGAGAGATATTGATCGGATTTGGTGCAGTTTCAGGTGCGGATATTTCGCTTTCAGAAATGGGGAGTGTTTCTGAAGCGGCGGCAAACTTATTTGCAGTTTTACACAAGGCAGATGCGATGGCTGCAAATGGGCAAACGATTGCAATTTCACCTGTGCCTATGATGGGCTTGGGCCTTGCAATTAACGATCGGTTGGAGCGTGCCGCAGCCGATCGAACTTAGCGTTTAAAAATTGTTGGAAACCAATCTTCGCGTAGTCTCTGACCGACACCCATATTGTGCCCAGGAAACGGTGGCGAAGTTGGGCCTGGGCGTTCAACGTAGCGCGCATCATCGCCAACAAGACGTAAAGAAAACGCGCGGCGGCGGTTTTTTGACACATTCGCCCTTGCGCCGTGCAAAGTGCCGTAGTTGAAAGCAACTGCATCGCCCGGTTCCATGGGCCATTCAGTGACGTTCATCCCGTCCGCATCTGGATCGGGCACTTCCATGTAGGCATCTGATTCCGGATAGAAGTTATCCTCGTTTAACCAACGTGTTGGAACAACTTGTTTTTTCCATTTGTGGCTGCCTGCAACACAGCGCAAGGATGCGTCTGTTACAGAATCAAGAGGGGACCAAAAGCTGACGGTTTGTTTGCCCTCAACAAAATAATAAGGCGCGTCTTGGTGCCAAGGTGTTGGCTTGGATGTGCCAGGCTCTTTGACCAAAACGTGGTCGTGAAACACTTGTACAGAGTTTGATTTCATTAAATCAGCAGCGACCTCGGCTGCGTCAGATTGGCGGATTACCTGTTCGAACTCAGAAATGCGTGTCCAGTTGCAGTAATCATCAAAAAATCGGCCTGTGTCGGTATCTTTTAAGTTTTCAGCAGCGTAAGGGCCAGGTTTGGACATGTTAACCTCGATCCCTTTACGCAGGGTTTCGACGTGATCTGCGAACAGGCCTTTGATCAAAACAACACCGTCGCGTTGAAATATGTCGATATGGTCTTGTGTGATTAATGCATGCATGTGACGGTTCCTTTATGCAAGTTTGTGCCGCAGAATCGCATTTGATTCAAATGATTTTTATTGAAGACGTTGTTCCGTTTGTGCGCCAAAGAGGTGGGCTGGTGGTGGTGCGATCATCAACTTTTCGTTGGTGTCCTATATGATGGGCAACGATGGCTACCCAGGCTACGTGGCTGCGAAGGCGGGGATAACGGGGCTTACGCGTGGCTTGGCGAGGGATTTGGGGTCAAACAATATCCGCGTGAATGCGCTGACGGCTGGCTGGGTTCTTACACAAAAGCAAAAAGATATGTGGGCGACGCCTGATACTCTAACTGCACATTTAGAGCGGCAGTGTTTAAAAAAACATTTGGTTGAGAGTGATATCGTTGATGCGACGCTTTTTCTGGCCAGCAAAGCCAGCCGTATGATGACGGGGCAAGCGTTGGTTGTGGATGGCGTTGTGGTGGTGACGGGATGAGCATCGTAGAACGTGTGGAGTGGATTGCTGTCGATTGGGGCACGTCGAACCTGCGGATTTGGGTGATGGATGGCGCGCATGCTTTGTTGGCAGAACGGTCTTCGGATCAGGGTATGGCCGGGCTGGAGCCTACTCAGTTTGAAGCGGTACTGTTGGGGGTTATCGGCGAATTTTTGGCACTGGGACGTGTGACACCCGTTATTTGCTGTGGCATGGTTGGGGCTAAGCAGGGCTGGATTGAGGCGGACTACATTGCCGTGCCGGGTAAGCCGCCGAGTGGCGCATGTGTAACACGTGTGCCGTCGGATGATCCTCGGATTGATGTGCGGATTGTGCCTGGTATGAAGCAGGTGACACAGCCCGATGTGATGCGGGGTGAAGAAACTCAGGTGGCTGGGTTCCTGCATGGACAGCCGAAATTTGACGGTGTGCTCGTGATGCCTGGGACACATTCAAAATGGGCGCATATCTCAGCTGCGGAAATCGTTTCATTCCAGACTTTTATGACTGGAGAAATGTATGCGCTGTTAGTGAAAAAATCAGTGTTGAAACACTCAGTTGCGGTGACAGGCTGGGACGATGCTGCGTTTGAAGCATCGCTTTCAGAGGCCATTTCTCGACCTGAAAGTGTGGCAGCGAAATTGTTCGGTTTGCGAGCAGCGTCGCTGGTCGGAGATCATTCTGAAGAAGCCGCGCGGGCGCGGTTGTCAGGCCTACTAATTGGATTGGAACTGGCGGCGACACGGTCCTACTGGTTGGGCCAAAATCTCACGATTGTGGCCGCACCTGAGGTGGGTGAGGTATATGCCAAGGCGCTCAGCTTACAGGGATTGCAAGTGCAAGTTTACGACGCGCAGCCTATGACGCGGCTTGGATTAATTGCAGCCTACAACACAATGAAGTGGGCCACATGAGTCGAGAAATTATTGCCATTTTGCGTGGCGTGACGCCCGGTGAGATATTGCCGATTGCACAAGCCATCCGGGCGGCTGGAATTGATAAAATTGAGGTCCCACTGAACTCTCCAAACGCGTTTGATAGTATTGAGAAGTTAGCAGTGGCGTATGGGAAAGAGGCGCTAGTCGGTGCGGGCACGGTGTTAACGGCAAAGGATGTGCAGCGTGTGCAAAACGTAGGTGGTGCGATGGTGGTTTCGCCAGATTGTAACGTTGAGGTGATCACTAAAACTAAAGCGTTGGGGATGCAGTCGTATCCAGGTGTGTTGACGCCAACCGAGGCGTTTATGGCGCTGCAAGCGGGGGCGGATGGGTTGAAGTTTTTTCCTGCGTCGTTGATGGGGCCGTTGGGGCTGAAAGCGATGCTGGCGGTATTACCGATTGGGACTAAGACCTATGCCGTGGGCGGTTTGGGGCCTAATAATTTTGTGGATTGGTTTGCGGCTGGTGTCACAGGCTTCGGTATTGGGACAGCGATTTATAAACCTGGTGATGGTGCGGATATGGTCGCGAAGAGGGCGGCGGCGATTGTGGTGGCCTATGATGCGGGCTGAGGTTTATGATGATCGGCAGTGTCTACTAGGTGAAGGAGCGTTGTGGCACCCCTTGCGTGGTGAGTTGTTTTGGTTTGATATTATCAGCAAGAAGTTGATTTCGAAAACGCAGGAGTGGGTGTTTGACGAGCATGTTTCGGCAGATGGCTGGATTGATATAGATCGGTTGCTGATCGCGAGTGAGACGGCGCTGTTTACGTTTAATCTGCGTAACAGATCGCGAGTGCATATAGTCGATTTGGATGCAGATAATCCTTTGACACGGTCCAATGATGGGCGCGTGGACCCGCAGAGATGGCAATTCCTGTGCCGCTGCCCCCCGCGGTGGATGGTTTGAATGTGACGGTGTCGTTAGTTGAGACAGTGCGGGTGGATCGGCCTATGCCTTTGGCTGAGGGTGGCTTATTCCAGGGGTATCGCGAAGAGTTGGAGGGGGCGGCTGAAGTTGTTGAGACTTTGAATGATGGGCGAGCGGCTGTGATGCGAACTGGGACGCTTACGTATTTAGCGGGGTGGTCTGACGAGGTGGCGGCGTCACGGATTTTAAGGGAGCTGTGTGAGTGGGCGGGTATTGCGGTGATGGAATTGCCAATGGGATTACGGGTTCGAGATATGGGCTGCGAGCGGTTTTGGTTTAACTATAAGGCCCAGAATGTGACGTTTGAAGGGCGTGTTTTTGCGCCAGAGGACGTTGTGCGTGAAGCTATTTGAGACGTATTGCGGCATTCCTTTCGGCGCTTCGCGCTGGTACGAGTAGCCACCTCCCGCTATCGGATACTCATCTCAAAAACGAGAGTTACTTTTCCACCCAAATTGTTATGGGACCATCGTTGGTGAGGTTGACTTTCATATCGCCGCCGAACTGACCTTTGGCAACGATTACGCCGTAGCTTTCAATAGTGCTGCATAATTGGTCGTAGAGCGGTTTGCCGATGTCTGGCGGGGCGGCGGCGGAGAAGCCAGGGCGATTACCGCGTGATGTGTCCGCAGCTAACGTGAATTGACTGATGATCAAGGCGCTGCCACCGTTATCTAAAAGGGAACGGTTCATGCGAGCGTTTTCGTCTTTGAAGATACGCAGGTTCAAAATTTTTTTGGCTGTTGCATTGACGTTTTGGATGGTATCGCCTTGCATAGCACAGGCGAAGATAACGAGGCCGGGACCTGTTTCGCCAATGACCTTACCGTTGATTGAGACTGAGCCTTGGGTGACGCGTTGCAGAAGAGCACGCATGTTAGGGTAGTGTGCCGTTCATGATGTAGGTGAGGCACTGTGCAACCTCTTCAGAAGTGTAGCAGACCGCTTGGGCGGCGGCGTTGACCTCTTTCAGGGCGTGGTTATGCTCTTCCATTTGTAGTACGATTACGGATTTTCCAAGTGCGTGAGCGTAGCCTGCATCGAAGGCGGCGTTCCATTGTTTATATTTTTCGCCAAAGCGAACGATAACGATGTCAGCGTTTTTGATCGCTTTGCGGGTGCGCATCGAATTGAGATTGGCGCCTTTGCTATCGTGCCAAAATTTGTCAGGTTCTTTGCCCATAATAGCTGCCCCGCAGTCGTCAGACGCGGCATGATCAGTTACGGGGGCAGTGAAGGTGATATTGAGGTTTTGGGCGGTGCATGTGGCGATGACTTCTTCGCGCCAACTGGTGTGGATTTCACCTGCAAGGTAAACGTTCAATTTCATGTTAAAGACCATCTACCTTTTTCATCAACTCAGCCAATTGTTGTTTTACTGCTGACAGCTCATTGGACTCGCTCTCTGAAACTGTCTCTTTTTTTTGCGCTGCAGCACTTGAATTTTGCATCTGCGGCATCCATGCGGCTATCATGGATTGCATCATATCTTGCTGCTGTTTTTGCCAATTTCCGGTAGCGCTCATACCTGGGATCTTTTCCATCATGGATTGTTGTTGCTGAGTAAACATCTCATAGGATTGAGACAAAAAGTCTGGAAGTATACCTTGGGCGGCTGTGCTGTAGGAACGTACGAGACCGGTTAACACATTGACAGGCAGAACATTTTCTCCCTTACTTTCTTGCTCGGTAATGATCTGAAGTAGAAATTGGCGGGTCAGGTCTTCGCCTGTTTTACGGTCGCGAATTTCTACATCGTGACCTTGTTTGATTAGTTCTGAAATCTCATCCAGGGTAACATATTCGCTGGTCTGCGTATTGTACAGCCGACGGCTTGCGTATCGGTTAATCAAGATTGGATCGGCCATTGTGTCCCTCAAGTGCACATTAATGCTGCACTGTAGCGTAGTTTCGTTTACAAAAAAAGGGTTGCCAAACGAAAAAGGGCTGCCGGGAGAAAGCAGCCCTTATGTCAGAGGGTTTCGGGGAGGACGAAACCCACTTTAAGTTGTCGCTTAAGCAGCTTTTGCTTTGGCGGCTACGTTTTTTGTTGCGACTTCAACTTCCTTTTGAACGTCTTTGCCAGCAGCAACAAACAATTCGACTGCTTCAAGCTGAGCAGCTTTTGCGACTTCTGCGTATGCGGACAGTTTTTCTGGCATTGCGTGGGCCTGAGCGGAGGCAAATTCTGAAATCACTGATGCGTAGTCAGCAGGGTCTTTTTGAGTCTTGTTCGCTGCTTCAACAGACTTCAATGTTTCTGTTGTCCATGTAGCGGCCAGGTCAGCATTTTTCTTTGCAGCTGCCAGAGTGATCTGGCCAAATTTGACGTTGAATTCAGCTATATTTTTTGTAGCGTCGTCAAACATTTTTGTATCCATTTTGAATGCGCCAAAGAACTCTTCAGTTGCCTTTGCGAAGTCGAAACCTTGTTTAGCCATCATTTAGATCCTTTAACCATGAATTTCTAAGAAATCGTATTTTTCTTTTGTATGAACCATCTAAACGCTGCGTTGCAGCATTGCAAGATAAAAATGCTGCAACGCGGCAAAATTGCTTTAGAATACTGATTTAGTTACATAAAAAAATAAATTTTAGATGATATGATGCTGTTGCAGCATATATAGAATGGTTGGTAAACTCATTTTACAGGGTTTGTGCGTGTTTAAACGCCTGGTTTCAGGACATAGCTGCCGGGCGCCAGTTCCAATGCGGGATAGGCTTTCGTACCCGGAGTGCGTGGCTTAACCGCCTGCTTTTCGTTTTTGGCCAGCCAAGCGGACCATTTGTGCCACCAGCTTTCCTGTACGAACTCGGCGGTTTCTTTCCAAAATTCGGGGTCGCGGGGCGGTTCGTCATTGAACCAGTGTCCGTATTTGTCTGTTGACGCAGGATTAACGATGCCAGCGATGTGACCACTTTCCGACAGGATGAACGTTCGTTCACCGCGTACTTTAGCCAAGCCACGAAATGTACTTTGCCATGGGGCGATGTGGTCTTGGATGGTTGACACTGCAAAGATGGGGGTTTCAATCGCTGCGAGACGTAGTTTTTTGCCCAATAGCTCGAACTCACCCTTAAACAGCTCGTTATCCACATAGAGTTTTTTGAGATATTCGACTGCCATGCGACCGGGCAGGTTGGTGCTGTCGGCGTTCCATTGCAGAAGGTCGAAGGCTGGAGGTGCTTCACCCATCATATAAGAACGCACAGCTGGAGCATAAACCAGGTCTTTGGCGCGCAAATAGCTGAAGGTGCGCGACATGAAATATGATTCAAGGTAGCCCGTCTGTGCCACCTGAGTTTCGATGCCTTTTAGGAACCCTGGCTCCAGGAAGTTGCCGAGCTCACCCGGTTCACGAAAGTCGGTCATTGTGGTGAAAAAGGTGATTTTGTTTAATTTAGATTCTTCACCAATTTCGGTTAGATAGGCCGCGGCACAGGCTAAAAGTGTGCCGCCAATGCAATAGCCGGCGACGTTGAGAGATTTTTCACCTGTAACATTGAGCACGTTATGAATGGCAGTTAGCAACCCTTCGTCCAGATAGGTGTCAAAGCCGCAATCGGCATAGTCTGCGTCAGGGTTGACCCACGAGATTACAAACACGGTGTGGCCTTGATCGACGCAGTACTTGATCAGACTGTTTTCTTGGCGCAAGTCTAGGATGTAGAATTTGTTGATCCACGGGGGCGTGATCAGCAAAGGTTTTTTGTATACGCGGTCAGTATTTGGGTTGTACTGAATCAGCTGAAACATGCGGTTCTGAAAGACGACAGCCCCTTGGGTCGTGGCGAGGTCTTTGCCCACTTCAAACGCGTCGGGGTCGGCCAGACGCACTGCGACGCCCTGTTGGTTGCTTTCCAGATCTGCAACGAAGTTTTCGAGCCCGTCCACAAGGGACTGACCGTTGGTTTCAATGGCCTTTTCCAAAGCGTCGGGATTCGATGCCAGAAAGTTTGTTGGCGCGAACATATCCACCACTTGTTTGGCAAAGAAATTTACTTTTGCCTGTTCGCGGTCGGGCAGATGTGCCATGTCTTTGGTTATCGCCTCCACCGTTTGTGAGGCCAGCAAATACTGCTCTTTGATCAATTTGAAATATGGGTTCTTCTCCCAGTTCGCATTTTTGAACCGTTTGTCCGCTGAAGGCTCTGGCTCAGCCTTCAATTCCCCTTTGGCAATTTGTTCCTGTATATTTGACCAATTCTTTAGGCTTTGGGTCCAATATCCGACTTGTGCTTCGATAATTCGGGATGGATCACTCATCATTTCGGCAAAGTAGGCCGCTGCGGCTTTCGCATAAAACTGGTAATCTGGGCTCTCTAACGCAGGGCTGTGTGCTTTACGTTTAGACATGGTGGCTACCATGCGTTCAGTCAAATCGTTGATTTTAGAAAGGTTTTTTTCCAAAACTTCCTGGTCAGGTGCCTTAGTGTTTGTCATTTTAATGTCGGTCTCGTTACGATTTGCTCTGGTAATTGTATCGACGTTTGCGCAAAAGTGCACAAACGAGTTAAAAAAGGGCGGTAGTGTGACGGTATATGACTTGAGTGAAAGCATTCGTCAAACAAATGCTTGGATGGGTGCAACCACCAAAGCATTTTGGCAAAATCCAGCATTTTCCGTGACGATGAGCCCGTTTCCATCACTGTTCGCAGCATGGGGCGAAGTGACCGAGCGTGCCTGTGAAAAGGTTGCAACCAAGCCGATGTGGGGCATCGAAAGTGTTGTTTCGAAAGACAACGACTATCCCGTTAAGAAAAGGATTGATCTAGAGTTGCCGTTTTGTGACTTGATCCACTTTGCAGCAGAGCGGAATCGCCCTGTCACGCGCAAGATTTTGTTGGTAGCGCCAATGTCAGGCCACTATGCCACACTATGCCGCAAGACAGTGATAAGTTTGCTGCCAAACTGCGATGTTTATGTGACGGAGTGGAAGAACGCGCGCGATGTACCGTTATCTGCGGGTAAGTTCGATGTGGAAGACTATACTAAATACGTGGTTGAGTTCATGACGCATCTGGGCGAAGACGTGCATGTGATGGCGGTCTGCCAGCCAGTGCCGCTGACGCTCGTGGCAACTGCTATGTTGGCTCAAGATGATAGTACGCCCAACCCTCGGACGCTGACGCTGATCGGCGGGCCTGTCGATCCCGATGCAAACCCGACTGAGGTGACAGATTTTGGGAACCGCGTCACCATGGGTCAGCTAGAACACACTGTTATCACGCCCGTTGGCTTTGCCTTCCAAGGTGTGGGGCGCAAGGTTTATCCGGGTGCTGTGCAATTGGCATCCTTTATGGCGATGAACGCGGGTAACCACGCGAAGGCTTTTATTAATCAAATTGGTGCAGTTGCACGAGGTGAGGCGGCGGATTTGGACCGTCACAATAAATTCTATGATGAATATCTGGCTGTAATGGACATGCCGGCGGAGTTCTATTTGTCAACGGTAGAGCGCGTGTTCAAAACCCGCGAAGTGGCGCGCAATTTATTTACTGTGGATGGTGAACATATTGATATCTCAAAGATTACTGAAACGGCTGTGATTATCGTTGAAGGGGGCCGTGATGACATTTCTGCCCCTGGCCAGTGTCTAGCGGCGCTTGATCTGTTACCAAACTTGCCTGACTGCATGAAAGATCACTTCATTGCTGAGGATGCAGGTCACTATGGTATCTTCAGCGGTAGTGCTTGGCGCAATGATATTCGACCAGCGGTGCTGAAATTTATTGATGCGCACAACGGAGCACCCCAGAAGCCCGTGAAGTTGGCGAAGCTTCAACCAAAGAAAGTTGGACGTAGTGAAACGCTTTTGAAGTGAGAAAAGATCATGGCAGTTTGCTGCATCTAAAATGGAGCTCGCGCCATGGATGATGTGATCCAAATTCTCACCCACACCAAAAAGATTACTGAGCAAAAGCAGGTTATTGTTCCTGCTGTGGCGCTTTCTGACGGAGAGGCGCGTCTGCGCATTGAACGTTTTGCTGTTACTGCGAATAATGTAACCTACGCGGCCTCTGGTTTTGTTATTGGGTATTGGAAGTTTTTTCCTTTAGCCGATGAGGACTGGGGGCTGGTGCCTGTTTGGGGTTTTGCTGAGGTTGTCGAAAGCGCCTCTGATGTGGTGGCTGTAGGGGACCGGTTCTATGGATTCTTTCCGATGGCGTCAGAACTGGTACTAAAACCCGTGCTCCATGGCGGCAATGCCATCCGAGATGTGGCGGTGCATCGGTTAGATTTGCCGGTGGTCTACAACATCTATGCCCGCGCGGCATCGGCGCAGAAAGGCAGTGACTCTTATCGGGCGTTGATGCAGCCGTTAATTGCTACGTCCTACCTGCTCTACGATTGGCTGATGGACAGCAATTGGTTTGGTGCAGAGCAGTTTGTGATCGGTTCCGCGTCGTCTAAAACAGGACTGGGACTAACTGCGTTTTTGGCAAAGCATGTTGGACGGCCTTACAAGGTGGTTGGACTGACCAGTGGCGGAAATGCCGAGTTTGTGAAAAAACTAAGTTTTTGCGATCAGGTGTTGACGTATGATAAGGTCGAAACCCTCAATAAGGTGAAGTCTGTTTATGTTGACATGGCAGGTAATGGAGACGTCAAGAAACGTTTACATACATGGCTTGAGGGGTATCTCGCTCATTCTTCGGCCGTTGGTATTTCACATTGGGATCAATTTGTATCTCAGGCGGACTTGGTTGGGCCAAAGCCTCAATTTTTCTTTGCGCCAAGCCAGATTCTGAAGCGTAAAAAAGATTGGGGTAAGGGTGTGATTGAGGATAAAATAAGCGAGGCTACCCAGATGATTGTCAAAGATGCAAAGCGTTGGTTGACACTCGAAACTCATGTTGGATTAATGGCCGGGATGGCTCCGTACGCGGAATTGGCTGCCGGGAAAGCTGATCCGAAGACTGGCCATGTGGTGCTGGTTTAGCCGCGCATCTGCTTCATTTCTGGATCAAACAGGTGCTGCGTCAGGCGTTTTGCTCTGCACATTTTACCCAAGATCTCTATCTCAACTTCCAGTTCGTCTGTGATCATCTCAGTGGGTACAAACCCCTGCGCAATTGATTTCTGTGCGTGGTGGGAATACCCGCCTGATGTGCAAAAGCCGACGACTTTGCCGTTGATTGAAATTGGTTCGTAGGCGTGCACGTCCGCATCTTCCACATCTACCTCAAACGCGCAGAGCTGGCGAGCAGGACCTGCGGATTTCTCGGCAGTAGCGGCGGCTTTGCCAATAAAGTCGGCAGGCTTGTTGTAGCTGATGAAGCGGTCCAATCCTGTTTCGGCAGCTGTGTAATCGGGCGAGAACTCGGAGTTCCAAGATCCGAAGAACCGATCAAGGCGCAACGACATCATGGCCCGCATTCCAAAGGGGCGCAAGCTGAGGTCTTTGCCGGCTTCAACTAGCGTGTTGTAAAGTGCGCGCTGTTTGTCTGCATCTACGTAGATTTCATACCCGAGGTCGCCTGTATAGCTGACCCGTTGTACGAGCGCATCGCACATGCCGATGTCTATGTTCTTCGCGTCCATAAATTTGAACGCGTCCCCCGACACATTCGCGCGAGTGCAGCGTGACAGTAATTCCCGAGAATTTGGTCCGGCGATTTGGAATCCGATGCGGTGGGTAGAGACGTTTTCGATGGCCACGTCGCCTTCAAGGTTTTGTTGGAACCACCTCATGTGGATGGCTTGCATGCCAAAGCTAGCCATGAGCTGAAAGCTTTCTTCCGTAAGGCATGTGACGGTAAAATCGCCGATTAGCTTGCCTCTGTGCGAAAGCATCGGTGTGAGTGCCATGCGGCCCTGATTTGGGACACGCCCTGCCATGATGTGGTCGAGCCAGCCTCGAGCGTTGGGCCCTGTGACCATGTACTTTCCGAAGTTTGTGATCTCGTTAATGCCCACGGCCTCGCGCACAGCTTGGACCTCTTCCGCTACGGCGTGCCACGCGTTGGAGCGGCGGAAGGATGGTGTCTCAAACCGTGGCTCACCGTCAAGTGCGAAATAGTTTGGAACCTCCATCCCGTATTGTGCTCCAAAGACTGCGTTTTGCTCATCCCAAATGTCATAGGTTGGGGTGGTTTGGAATGGGCGGCATGCGGGAAGCTCTTCGTTGGGGTAGGTCACGGAGAAGCGTTTTTGATAATTTTCTATGACTTTTGGGCGGGTGTAACCTGGTGTGACCCAATCACCAAAGCGGGCCACGTCCATGGCGTAGACGTCCTGTTCAGTTTCGCCCTCCACCATCCACTGCGCAAGCATTAAGCCGACGCCACCGCCTTGAGAGAAGCCTGCCATCACGCCACAAGCGGACCAGTAGTTGCGCACTCCTGGGATGGGGCCAACTAGCGGGTTACCGTCGGGAGCAAAGGTGAACGGGCCATGGATAACGTTCTTTACACCTGCGGTTTCTAAGGCGGGGAAGCGTTTGTACGCAAAGTCGATGCTGTCTTCGATTTTATCAAAATCATTAGGCAGCAACTCGTGACCAAACTCCCAGCTAGTGCCGTCGATTGCCCAAGGGCGACAGGGTTGCTCATAAAAGCCAATGCACAGCCCGCGAGCCTCTTGCCGCAGATAGCTTTCGCCTGCGGGATCCATGACGTGGGGGTGCTCAACACCTAATTCAATCATATTTTCAATCATGGGAATAGTTTCGGTGACTAAATATTGATGCTCCATTGGGTGAAGTGGCATGTAAACGCCCGCCATTGCGCCCACTTCGCGGGCCCACAGGCCAGCTGCGTTAACAATGTGTTCTGCATGAATAATGCCTTTATCTGTCACCACATTCCAAGTGTCATCGGGTCGTTGGTTGGTTTCACGCACCATGCAGTGTGTCTCAATTGTGGCCCCCCCCATCCGCGCTGCCTTCGCATAGGCGTGGGTTGTGCCAGAGGGGTCGAGATGCCCGTCGAGCGGATCGTAAAGCCCGCCGATAATACCATCAATGTTGGTTATGGGAGCGATCTTTTTAATCTCTTCGGGGGTGACAATTTCAGTTTCCAGCCCCATATATCGGTGCTTGGCCCTTTCGGCTAAAAACATATCCATGCGTTCCTGGTTGTCCGCAAGGGTCACGCCACCCACGTGGTGCAGGCCGCAGGACATGCCTGTCAACTCTTCTAGTTCTTTGTACAAACGGATGGTGTAGCCTTGCAGTGCAGCCATGTTTGTGTCGCCGTTGAGCGTGTGAAACCCGCCTGCTGCGTGCCATGTGGAGCCTGATGTCAATTCAGAGCGTTCCACGAGCATGACATCGGACCAGCCGAGTTTGGTGAGGTGGTAGAGAACCGAGGCGCCGACGACGCCGCCGCCGATGACACAGACGCGGGTGGTGGTTTGCATAGGGTGACTCCTGGCAGCACAAATTTACACTAAGCTGCCAAACGTGTGGCCTTTGGCAATGCCATTCACGACAGATTTTGTCGCGTACGAAATCTATTTCTCAGGAATAAGGCCGCGCGGTGAGAACCGCAGCACCACTAGAAGGATGATGCCCATCGTCATGAGGCGCATGTGTGCAGCGCTTTCCAAAAGGTGTTTGCGCAGGGCGTTGTCGTCTGACATGCCTGCGGTGATTGTGTCCATCAGCCAGAGGCCAATCGGTTCGGCTTGGATCCAGAAGAACCAGACGACAAAGCCGCCCAGAACTGCGCCCCAGTTGTTGCCAGACCCACCAAGAATCACCATGACCCAAATCAGGAAGGTAAAGCGCAGCGGCTGATATGTGCCAGGTGTTAGTTGACCGTCGAGTGTGGTCAGCATGGCCCCCGCAATTCCTACTACAATCGAGCCCAGGACAAATACTTGTAGGTGTCGTGCCACGATGTTTTTGCCCATTGCGTTGGCTGAAATTTCATTATCGCGGATCGCACGCATCATACGCCCCCAAGGAGAATTCAGTGCCTTTTGAGACAACCAAAGGATGAGCAGTAGGACTATTGTAAAAAGCGCAGCGTAGCACAGCTTTACAAAAATTGATGACATGGTCGCAGGGTTTTGGCCCCATTTTTCTGCTAAATCGAGGAACCATTGTGTTTGCTGCAGATCAATTTCATATGGTACTGGGCGTGGCAAGCCTGAGACGTTTTTCACCCCACGTGTTAGCCAGTCTTCGTGTTTAATTATGGCGACGATGATCTCGGCAATACCAAGGGTTGCAATCGCAAGGTAGTCAGAGCGTAGGCCAAGCGCTACTTTCCCAATGACCCATGCGGCCAATCCCGCTAACAGACCACCTACTGGCCATGCTAAAATAATTGGTAGGCCAAGACCACCAAGGTAACCCGAGGCGGCTGGGTCAATCTTTTCAATCGCAGTTGCCGCGGGGCCATAAAATGAGCGTGCTAGCAGAATACCCAAGATAACGATTACGAACACAGCTAGCCCGCGTGCATTAGACTTTGGCATCGTGCGATATGTGTACATCGCGGCCATAACGGTCACGACAGCAATTATGAAAGCCACAAAGATACCGAGCGCACCTGCAGACCAAGCATCGGTAATGGGATCTGCCGCAATTAGCACTGCAGCCACGCCACCAAGAGCAGCAAAACCCATGATGCCTACATTCAACAAACCCGCGTAACCCCATTGAATATTTACACCAAGCGCCATGATCGATGAGATTAAACAGAGGTTTACGAGGGCGAGTGCTACGTTCCAGCTTTGCAGTTGGCCAACGATAATGATCAGAAGTGTCATAACGACAAAGTAAGAGATATTGCGCGCCGTGTCTGTCAAGGGTTGCAACCCTACCAGGTTTGGAAATAGAGCGCGGGTCATGAGGCCAAGTGCAATTAAGCCAAGAATATAAATCATACCGATCTCCCCCCGAAAATACCTGTTGGTCGAAATAGAAGCACGAGCAGAAGGATCAGAAAGCTAACTGCGAATTTGTAATCTGTGGACAACAATTGCACTAAAGTGTCAGGTTCCCAGCCTTCAGGGACAAGGTATTTGAGGAACTTCTTATAGGCATAAGTAACCATGATTTCTGAGAATGCAATGACGAACCCACCTGCGATAGCTCCGATGGGTGAACCTAGGCCTCCAACGATTGCGGCGGCAAAGATTGGCAGCAGTAGTTGAAGGTAGGTGAACGGTTTGAAAGATTTGTCTAGTCCGTAAAGTGAGCCTGCAATAGTGGCAAGGATGGCTGTGATGACCCAAGCAACCATAACGACTCTGTCAGGATTAATTCCTGAGAGCAGCGCAAGGTCTTCATTATCAGAGTACGCACGCATAGATTTTCCGGTACGAGTTTTGTTTAGGAACCAGAACAAAATAAGTACGGCGACAACAGTCACAAAAACGGTAATGCCTTGGCTGACCTTGATGGATAAACCTTCGCTGAGGCCTGTCATTTGTTTGAACGTGCGGGCCTTGATTATGAAGCGCTCCCCATCTGCGAACTTCTGATCATTGGGGCCAATGATAAAGCGTACGATACCGTTTGTGATGAACATAACACCCATAGAGGCGATGAGGTAAATCACAGGTGCCGCTTTTTGCTGTCGGTAAAACTGATAGACTGCTCGGTCAGTTCCGAGTACGAGGCCGATACAGACAATTATGCCAAAGGGCATTGCCAGCAAGGCTGTGGGCAGGGGTGCAATGCTGATGCCCCAGGACTGGAGCAGCCAAGTGAAGAGGATCGTGAACATTGCACCGAACGCCATGGTGTCGCCGTGGGCAAAGTTAGAAAACCGTAGAATACCATAAATTAGGGTGACGCCCAATGCGCCAAGTGCAAGTTGCGATCCGTAGCTAATTGCGGGGATCAGTACGAAGTTCGACAAAAGAACGAGTGCGTTTAAGAATTCCATGGGGTAAACTCTCTAGCTATTTCTTTGACACCAAACAGAGGCAAAAGTGAGATTTTTATTTCAAGCTTGGAATGCATCATCCCCCCAAGAAACTCTTGCGAACTTCGGGGTCATTGAGTAGGCGATCCCCTGTGTCAGTGAATCGGTTGCGGCCCTGTACAAGCACATAACCTTTGTCAGCAATGTTAAGTGCTTGGCGGGCATTTTGCTCTACCATAAGGATGGATATACCGGTCCGGGCGACTTCTATAATACGATCGAATAGTTCATCCATTACGATTGGCGAAACTCCTGCGGTGGGTTCGTCGAGCATAAGTAGTTTGGGTTTTGTCATCAGCGCGCGACCTACAGCGACTTGTTGGCGTTGCCCACCCGATAGTTCACCCGCGTTTTGTCGGCGTTTTTCCTGAAGAATCGGGAACAAGTCATAGACTTGTTCCATTGTCACATTTATGTCATCGCGGCGAAGGAAAGCGCCCATTTCAAGGTTCTCTTCGACTGACATGGAAGGGAAGACATTTGATGTCTGTGGGACGAAGGCCATGCCTTTGGCTACGCGCGCCTGCGGCGTGAGTTTGGTAATGTCTTCACCATCCAGTTTTACTGAACCTTTATGTATGTCGAGCATTCCGAAAACAGCTTTCATGGCAGTGGACTTTCCAGCACCGTTGGGGCCAACGATCACGGCGATTTCACCTTCAGCGGCTTCAATCGTGCAGTCGTGCAGGATGTCTGCACCGCCGTAGCCGCCGGTCATGTTTGATGCTGAAAGATAAGTCATTTTTATTCTCTTGGTTTAATTGGGCAAATTTCTATGCCAGGAAAGATTGCCGCCACTAGGTTTCTCGGCAATCATGGCGTGCTTTCCTTTTTATTTGTGTTTTGATGCTTTTGAGGGATTTTATTTTTTAGGCCTGTGCCAAGATAGGCTTCGATTACCTGTTCGTTGGATTTAATTTCATCAATTGTGCCTTTTGCCAGTACAGTGCCCTCGGCCATGCAGATTACGGGGTTACAAAGGCGGCCAATGAAGTCCATGTCGTGTTCGATCATACAAAATGTATAGCCCCGCTCTTTGTTGAGGCGGAGGATGGCATCGCCAATAGTATTGAGCAGCGTGCGGTTTACGCCCGCACCTACTTCGTCAAGGAACACTATTTTAGCATCTACCATCATTGTCCTGCCAAGTTCGAGCAACTTTTTCTGACCGCCAGACAAGTTGCCCGCAAGTTCGTCAGCCACTTGGCTGATTTCAAGAAATTCGATAACCTCATCGGCTTTTTTACGAATTTCGATTTCTTGAGCATGGACTTTTGTTGGCGAAAACCATGCGTCCCACAGGCGTTCACCTGCCTGGTTTGGAGGAACCATCATTAGGTTCTCACGGACAGTCATTGTGGAAAATTCATGGGCTATTTGGAAGGTTCGAAGTAACCCCCGATTAAATAGCGTGTGAGGTGGCAAGCCTGTGATATTTTCACTGCCCAGCAATACTTTGCCGGTGGTGGGTTTGTGAATTCCTGCAATCATATTAAACAGCGTGGTTTTACCTGCGCCATTTGGGCCAATAAGTCCCGTGATGGAACCAGTTTCAATTTCTAAGGATGCGTTGTTTACGGCATAAAAGCCACCAAAACTTTTGGCGAGGTTTTCAACTTTGATCATGATTTGCGCCGAACTAATGTACGAAAGCAGCCCGTAAAAATACGGACTGCTTGTTCATGTTAAGGAGTGGTTAGCGGTACTTTACCGTTGTCAATTGTCCACCTTTAATTTCGATCTCGCGGTAGTTGCCAGCACTTTCGCCTGCACCCACGAGCTCCACGTTTGACGCACCAACATAGTCGATGTCACCGCCAGCTGCGATGATGTCGAGCGCTTTTGCCAGCTCGCCTGGGAAGATTTTTTCACCAGGCGCATTTGCGATATCTATGATTTTTCCCTTGTAGTCACTCGGGTTTTCAGAACTCGCAGCCTGCATGGCCAACATTATCAAAGCAGCGGCGTCGTAGCTTTCTGCAACAAATGGTGCGGAGCCGTCGTAAGAGTCGCCAGCCATTTCCACTAGTTTGCCCGCACCTTCGCTATCTGTTCCTGGAACTTGGCCGAAAGAGCCATCTAGATCAGAACCGATGCTTTCTGGTAGGCTAGCACCAACCATACCGTCTGGCAGAACGAATGTGTCGAATGCACCTGAGTCAAGGGATCCCTCGATGATACCTTTGCCACCTTGATCAAGGTAACCAGCAACTACTAAAATCTCACCGCCAGCTGCTGCTAGCGCGCCAACTTCAGCAGAGTAGTCCGCTTTACCATCCTCGTGTGCTGTTGAAATTGTCACTTTACCACCAGCCGCTTCAAAGGCCGCTTGGAACGCATCGGCCAAACCTTTGCCGTAGTCGTTGTTGGTGTAGGTCAGTGCAACTTCTTTGAAGCCACGGTCCATGATCACGTCGGTCATCACTGTACCTTGACGTGCGTCAGACGGGGCTGTGCGGAAGAATAGACCGTTATCCTTAACCGTGGATAGCGCTGGAGATGTGGCTGATGGTGAAATCATTACCATGCCGTTTGCAAGTGCCACATTTGTTAAAACTGCTGTTGTAACGCCCGAACAGTCAGCGCCAATGATTCCAGAGACTTTGTCAGATGTGATCAAACGTTCTGCTGCTGCCGTGGCTGCGGCTGAATCCACGCAGGTGCTGTCCGCACGAACGGATGTAACTGTTTTACCACCGAGCAATTTGCCAGATTTTGTGACCTCGTCAATGGCATGTTCGGCTCCAGATGCCATGGCAGGAGTCAAAGACTCGATTGGACCAGTGAAGCCAAAAATGATGCCGAGCTTCACACCGCCGTGGCCTTCAGCGAATACGCCGCCAGCCATCGCTAAGGAAGCCGCGGTTGCAAACAATAGTTTTTTCATGTGATTTTCTCCCTGAATACACAATGAGAAACGACAATATGAGATGATACGCTATATGC